>Ga0265298_10000012_pt1 | contig 278543 bp, 227 predicted proteins | sample AusTroGonzalo_MG_3_FD_193486 | JGI IMG/M metagenome (GOLD analysis project Ga0265298, IMG submission 193486) | Bovine rumen microbial communities from tropical cattle in Woodstock, Queensland, Australia - Gonzalo_01 | ecosystem: Host-associated > Mammals > Digestive system > Stomach > Rumen ...
CATGGTGACTATAGCACGGAGGTCCACCTCTTCCCATTCCGAACAGAGAAGTTAAGCCCCGTCGCGCCGATGATACTGCATTAGCTTGTGGGAAAGTAGGTCGTCGCCAAACCCATAAAGGAGCCAATATGGCTCCTTTTTTTGTTTACCGTTTACCGTTTACTGTTTATTGTTTACCGTTTAAAGAAAAATAAACTTTTAAACCGTAAACTGTAAACTTTTAAACTATTTTCATATCTTTGCATCGTGAAATTTTTAAGGGTCATATTATTATTAATAGGTGTGATAAACTGCCATTTTTTAATGGCTAGCACTACCCTTTTACATGATTCCGATTCTATTCCAGCTGACTCAACTTTAGTTAAATATTTTTTTGAAAAGCTTGATAATCAACAACTTGGAGATGTAAAAGTTTGGGATACCACTACCCTTTCAGCTTCGTTTTACGACCCTACAAACCAACTTTTCGAATACTATCAGGAACTGAGCAACTCGGGACACGCACACAAAAATCTGGAGTTCTCCTTCCCCACTTCAATCGGTTTTAATAACAATCTGGCCGCTTACGACAAATTCATCATCACAAAAGATAAAATACGCTATCCTATTGTGTATCAGCCATTTACCGATATTCATTACATGATGGGAAGCAAAAAAGAACAACATTTCGATGTGGTTTTCTGCAGAGAATTCCTACCTAGATTCTTTGTGACACTGAATTTTAACATCGACTTTGTGCCGTCAGTTTACCAGCGTAGCTTTGCGAAAGATCTTTATTTTGTCGGGAATTTCCGCTGGAATACTGAAAATGAACGCTACGGCTTGAATGGCTACTATTTCACAAATAGAATCGAGGTTTACGAAAACGGCGGCATCACTCACGATTCTATCTTCGTCGACCTAATTGAAACCGACAAGACCGTTATCCCAGTAAACCTTATGAGAGCCAGCAATCTGATAAAAGTCTCTGGCTTCGGACTTAATCAGTATTTCGTCATGGGAATGCTGGGACGAATCAGCTATTCGTTTGATTATCAAAGAAATAGATATCTTTATAAAGATACAGACCTGTCATCTGGTTTTTATGACGCATACGACCCTGTTTTGAATCCTGATGAGACTTTCGATAGTCTGACTTTTTATACAATAAAAAATGCAATCAATTGGAACTCATTGAGTTACAAGAAGTTTAACAACGATATTCCATTCTATCTTACTTTTGGTGCCGAGCATAACTACACTCACCATAACGGATATAAGGAAATCGTCACTGGAGAGCAGTTCGGACAGGTCGATTATCAAAATGTAAGGGCAAAGGCCGGAATTATAATCAATCTGTTGAAATCGACAAGAATTACTGGTAAAGGCGAGCTTATCGTAGGCGGATATCAGGCTGGAGATTTCTTGTTAGAAGGTCAATGGAAACAGTTTTTGGGCACATATAAGAAAAACATCGGAGCACTTGTTTTCGACGTAAATCTCTCAAGAAAATCGGCCGATTGGTTCGAGGAAACATACTATTCGAACAATTTCAGATGGAGCAACGATTTCAGTCCAGCGACTTATATGAGGCTTTACGGTGCATACGAAAATCGTTGGTTATCAATAGGTTTGAAGCAAACAACGATCGATCATTACATCTATTTCGGCGAAAATGCCAAGCCGGTTCAATACACTGGTACGCTCAACATCACATCGGCATTTGCCAAGTTCGACATCAAACTGAAGCATTTCGACATTGCAGGTATCGCATCAATGCAAGTGGCTGATAATGAAGACGTTATGCATCTCCCCTTGTTCTACGGAAAGTTGAAATTAGGTTGGAATGTAAATCTGGTGAAGGGCGTTTCGATGATGCAGCCAGCCATCGTAATCAATTATTTCACAGAGTATTACGCCGACGCCTACATGCCGGCGCTAAGGACGTTTTATCTGCAAAAAGATGTTAAAATAGGAAATTATCCTTATTTGGATTTCTATATTACATTTAAAATCAAGAGGGCAAATATCTTCGTGGGATACACTAATATCTACAGTTTAAGCAAGGATAACAGGTATTTCACCACGCCTCATTACCCAATGAGGGATTCGAAGTTCATTTTCGGCGTAAGATGGCGTCTTTACAAGTAGTTACACCATTCCACGCTGTTTCTTGATACGATCGTATGCGTCGTTAATCTCCTGGAATTTCTTCTCGGCTGCTTTGCGCACATCATCGCCAAGATAAGCAACCTTATCAGGATGGTTCTTTTTGGCCATTTCGCGGTAAGCTTTTTTAACCTCATCATCAGTAGCTGAAGGCTCGATTCCAAGAATGGTATATGCATCGTCTACTTTTTTAACAAACATCGCCTTAACTGATTCATAATCAGAGGTATAGATACCCATATAACGCGATATCGACTCGATGACATCAATCTCGTTTTCATGAACCTGTCCGTCAGCAGAAGCTATTCCAAAAAGGTAATGAAGCAGCTGTAACTTCGACGAATAATTCATGTAACGGCCAATCTGCTGGCTCACTTCAGCGATTTGTATATCCTGCTTAAGAATTTCACGTAAAGTGAGGATATATTTTTCGGCCTGTTCTTGTCCGAAATTAGAAAGGAAAAAGCGTTTTACGTAGTCGAGCTCCGATTTCTTGACGACGCCATCAGCTTTCATCACAGCAGCTGAAAGCACCAGCAAACTCGCTGAAAAGTCCTGCTGGCGCGGGGTTTTACCCATAAACTGCACATCTTCCTTTGTATAGCTCTTTCCGAATATCGTTCCGAGGGCATATCCGATGATAGCACCAATCGGGCCGCCTCCAATGATAAAGCCTATCCCCGCTCCTATCAGTCCCGGACTGCAACCGCCGTTCGCATTTAATTGATTATCAGTGCGTTGGCTTTTCTTATCAAATAATCTTATTATGATATTGATGACTAAAAACGCCACCAAAACGCCTATAAATTTCATCATTTTTAAAATTTTTACAAAGATACAAATTTTTCTTAAAAAATTCTTGGAAATTTTTCAGAAAAACAGTAATTTTGCGCTTTTCAAAAAAATGGGCATTTTAAGGTGCTAAAAAATTGAAAATCATATAGTAGAACAACAAATAATTATTAGAAAAATGGGAAAAACCAAGTACGTTTATCTTTTCGGCAACCGTACAGCCGAGGGTAACTCAACAATGAAGAATTTGTTGGGCGGTAAAGGTGCAAACTTGGCAGAGATGTGTCTGTTAGGTTTACCGGTTCCAGCAGGTCTCACAATCACAACTGAATGCTGCACAGCTTATTACGCTAACAACTGCCAGCTTCCAAAGGGTTTGATGGATGAGGTTCACGCCGGAATCAAGAATATGGAGAAAATCATGGGCATGAAATACGGCGACGCCAAGAATCCTCTCTTAGTGTCATGCCGTTCTGGCGCGCGCCAGTCAATGCCAGGTATGATGGACACCGTTTTGAACATCGGTCTCTGCTCAAAGACTATCCCTGGTTTGATCGCAAAAACCAACAACGAACGTTTCGTTTACGACTCATATCGCCGTTTGATCATGATGTACGCCGACGTCGTCATGGAGAAGGCTGAAGACAGAGAGCCTGTGAAAGGCAAAGGTATCCGTAAGATTTTGGACGATAAACTCGATGCTTTCAAGGCAAAAAGAGGTTACAAATCGGATACAGAAATCACAGCTGCTGAGCTCAAAGCATTAGCTGAAGATTTCAAGAAGATTATTAAGAAAGAACTCGGAACAGAGTTCCCTGATGACGCAGAGATGCAGCTTGAAGGCGGTATCAGAGCCGTGTTCAAGAGCTGGAACGGCAAGAAAGCTGTGTCATACAGAAGAATCGAAGGTATTCCTGAGGATTGGGGAACAGCCGTCAACGTGCAGACCATGGTGTTCGGTAACATGGGTGAAAACTCAGCAACAGGTGTTGCTTTCACACGTGACCCTGCAACAGGCGACAATAAATTCTATGGCGAATGGCTGATCAACGCTCAAGGTGAGGACGTTGTGGCAGGTATCCGCACTCCTAACCCGTTGAACAAAGCCACCAAGAACGAGAAAAACAAGAAGATGCCTTCAATGGAAGAGCTTATGCCACAGACATACAAAGAGTTATGCGAAGTGCGCGACACATTGGAGAACTTCTACAAAGACATGCTCGATATCGAGTTCACAATCCAGGATGGTAAGTTATACATGTTGCAGTGCCGCGTTGGTAAACGTACAGGCGTTGCAGCAGTCAACATGGCTCTCGACATGCTTCACGAAGGCAGAATCGACGAGGCTACAGCAGTGATGAGACTCGGTGTCAACCAGATTGACGAGCTCCTCCACCCTATCCTCGACGCTAAAGACGAGAAGAACAAGAGCGTTTTGGCTCACGGTCTTCCAGCAGGTCCTGGCGGTGCGGTCGGTAGAATCGCATTGAGCAGCGAGAAAGCTATGGAATACAGAAGCGCAAAGCAGGCTAACATCCTCGTCCGCGAAGAGACTAACCCTGAAGACGTTGAAGGTATGCGCGCTGCTGACGGTATCCTCACACAGCGTGGCGGCATGACCTCACACGCAGCTTTGGTTGCACGTGGCTGGGGTAAATGCTGCATCGTAGGTTGCGAGGCTGTCCATATCAACGAGAAAGAAGGCACTGTGAAAATCGGTGAAAAGACATACAAAGAAGGTGACGTTATCTCACTCAACGGAACAAAAGGTTATGTGTACGACGGTTCAGTTAAGACCATCGATGCTACAGAAAACAAGCGTTTTCAGGAGTTCATGAAGCTCGTCGACAAATATCGCAAGATGGGTGTCCGCACCAACGCTGATAACCCGGACGACGCACAGCGTGCTGTCAGCTTCGGCGCTGAAGGTATCGGCTTGTTCCGTATCGAGCACATGTTCTACGGCAAGAACAGCGAGAAACCTCTTGCAAAACTCCGTAAGATGATCCTCGCTGACACGACAGAAGCACGTAAAGTCGCTTTGGCAGAACTCGAGCCATACATCCTCGAGTCGGTGAAGGCCACAATGAAGGTTTTGGACGGCAAACCTGTCACCTTCCGTTTGATGGACCCACCATTACACGAGTTCGTGCCTCATACACTCGACAAACAGAAAGCAGTTGCTGCAGATCCTGAGTACAACATCACTCTCAAGAAGCTCCAGAAGCGTATCGAAGAGCTTAAGGAAGTCAACCCGATGATGGGTCTCCGCGGCGTTCGTCTCGGTATCGTTTATCCAGAGATTTCAGAGACACAGTTCCGTGCTTTGTTTGAAGCAACAGCACAGTTGATGAAGGAGAAGAAACATCCTCACCTTGAGATCATGGTTCCTCTCACAATCAACGTGAAAGAGCTTGAAAATCAGAAAGCTATCGCAGAACGCGTTAAAGCTGAGATTGAAAAGAAATACAAAGTCAACATTGAGTACATGTACGGCACAATGATTGAGATCCCACGCGCAACATTAGTGGCTGACAAGATCGCTGAAGTTGCACAGTTCTTCTCATTCGGTACCAACGACTTGACTCAGATGACATTCGGTTTCTCACGCGACGACGTCAACTCGATCGTTCACGCTTATATCGACCAGAAGATCATCCCTGCCGATCCATTCAACACATTGGATCAGGAAGGCGTTGGCCAGCTGGTGAAGTTGGGTGTTGAACGCGGACGTTCGACCAGAAACAACCTGAAGTGCGGCGTTTGCGGCGAGCACGGTGGTGACCCGGCATCAGTAGAGTTCTTCTACGGCGCAGGTTTGAACTACGTTTCATGCTCACCATTCCGCGTGCCGGTTGCAAGACTGGCTGCGGCACAGGCTGCAATTAAAGCTTCAAGAAAGTAATCGAATGATTATCAACAAAAAATGGGGTGTCGACAGGCATCCCATTTTTTATTTCATTTAATCAAATTTATGTTTCCATCTCCTATGACTCCACAGCCAGTAATAAGGGTGGTTTTTGATGGTTTGTTCCAGTAATTCCACGTATTTCTGCATGATAGCACCTTCGGGGAGGGTGTTGGGATGTTCGCAGATTTCATGGACATCGAGGCGATATTTTCCGATGCGTTCCTTGATTACTTCGTAATACAAAACTGGTAAGTCGTATTTGCGAGCGAAGCCTTCAGCGCCGCGGATGAAACCAGTGCGACGATGCAGAAAATCGGTGACATAGCAGCGCTCAGGGTTGCTCGGATTCTGATCTGAAAGAATCATGTAAGCAGCCGGAATGTGGTTCTCCTCATGATATGCCATCACCTCCCTGACGTTATCGTGGAAAACGACTTGATCGCCGTAACGCGTTCTGGCTCTGTTGATTAGCTTCTCGAAAACCTTATTCGTATTATGCGCCCCCACTCCTATTCCGTGGTGTTTAAACTGCATATCGACACTCAACACCATCCATTCCCAATTGTTGTGATGACTCGACATCAAAACGACGCTCTTTCCTTGATCGAAATACTTATTCACAACTTCAGGATTTGAGCAATGATAACGTCTTAAAACGTTTTTGCGACTCATAGTCAACATCTTAAGCATCTCAGCAGCAAGTTGCGCAAAATGAAGATAATAACGCTGACGAGCTTTCCATACCTGACATTTGCTCCATTCAGGAAAAGATTTTGAGAAATTATCATCAATAATTCTTCTTCTATACCTTATTATAAATGCCATTATCAGGTGAAAAGGCAGGCAAATCAGGTAAAGAAGCGCCAGAGGTAAAATAGAAAGAGGATATAATATGAAATAGAATAAAAAATAAGTCATCTCAAAATTTTTGCGCCGTAAAATTACACATTTTTTTTCAAAATTGTTGTTTTATTCAATTTTTATTTAGAACTTTGCATTTCTATTTAGGAATTTATCATTAATAAAAAAGATATGGCAAAAAACATCAACGAATTGAAAGAGGCTTTGACCTCTTACGGCATCAAGGATGTCAAGGAAATTTACTATAATCCTTCATACGAGCAGTTGTTCAAGGACGAGATGAATCCAGCTCTGACAGGCTACGACAAGGGCGTTTTGACCGAGCTCGGCGCTGTCAACGTAATGACTGGCGTTTACACCGGCCGTTCGCCTAAGGACAAATACATCGTCATGGACAAGAACTCGAAGGACACTGTGTGGTGGAACACTCCGGTTTATCCAAACGATAACCACGAGATGAGTGAGAAAGTTTGGGAAGAGGTGAAAACACTGGCAAAGAAACAACTTTCGGGCAAGAATCTTTACGTCGTCGACGCTTTCTGCGGCGCTAACAAAGACACCCGCATGGCTGTGCGTTTCATCATGGAAGTCGCTTGGCAGGCACACTTCGTGCTCAACATGTTCATCAAGCCGACTGAGGAAGAACTCAAAGAGTTCAAGCCGAACTTCACAGTTTACACTGCAAGTAAGGCTAAAGTCAACAATTTCAAAGAGTTAGGTCTTAACAGCGACACCTGCGTAGCATTTAACGTTTCATCACGCGAGCAGGTTATTTTGAACACATGGTACGGCGGTGAGATGAAGAAAGGTATGTTCTCGATGATGAACTACTACCTGCCGTTGCAAGGCATCGCGGCTATGCACTGCTCAGCAAACACTGACATGAAGGGCGAGAACACCGCCATCTTCTTCGGTCTGTCAGGCACAGGAAAGACCACCCTTTCGACCGACCCGAAACGTCTGCTTATCGGCGACGACGAGCACGGCTGGGACGACGAGGGCGTGTTTAACTTCGAAGGCGGCTGCTATGCAAAGGTCATCAACCTCGACAAAGAGAGCGAGCCGGATATCTACAACGCCATCAAGCGCAACGCTTTGCTTGAAAACGTTACTGTTGACGCAAAGGGCAAAATCGATTTCAAAGACAAGAGCGTGACCGAGAACACACGTGTCTCCTATCCTATCGAGCACATCGAGAAGATCGTGAAGAATGTGCGTCCGATTTCAGCCGGTCCTGCAGCAAAGAACGTGATTTTCCTTTCAGCAGATGCTTTCGGAGTATTGCCTCCAGTCTCGATTTTGACTCCAGACCAGTGCAAATACTACTTCTTGAGCGGTTTCACTGCAAAACTCGCTGGTACAGAACGCGGCATCACCGAGCCTACTCCAACATTCAGCGCATGCTTCGGACAGGCATTCCTCGAGCTGCATCCAACAAAATATGCTGAGGAACTCGTGAAACGCATGGAGAAGAGCCACGCCAAGGCTTACTTAGTAAACACTGGCTGGAACGGCACCGGCAAGCGTATCTCGATCAAGGATACACGTGGTATCATCGACGCTATCCTCGACGGCTCAATCGAGAAGGCTCCAACCAAGAAGATCCCGTATTTCGACTTCGAGGTTCCTACAGCATTACCGAGCGTTGATCCTAAGATTCTCGACCCACGCGACACTTACGCAAATGTTGAGGATTGGAACAAGAAGGCTGAAGACCTCTCCGGCAGATTTATCAAGAACTTCGCTAAGTTCACAACAAATGAGGCTGGTAAGGCATTGGTGAAAGCCGGTCCACAACTGTAAACGAATTACCAACAATTAACAATAACTAGTAATATGAAAAAGTTTTTAATGTTAGCGGTGGCAGTGCTTTTCGCAATGACCATCAGCGCTCAGACCTATTATGTGTCGAAAGATACAGGTAGCAACCGTGGTGACGGCAGCAAGGAGAAGCCGTACAAGAACCTTCAGAAAGCCATTGACGCTGTTCCGGAAGGCGCAACGATCTACGTTGCACAGGGTAACTATTTCGGTATGCTTGACGCAGGTAACATCAACATCAACAAGTGCGTGAAGATTTACGGCGGTTACAACACCGACTTCACACAGCGCGACATCTTGAAGTACAGAACTCTGGTCCAGCCGACAGCAGAGTCGAACGGCACTGCAAAAGGTAACGGAACCATGATTATTACCTGCAACAACCCGAGTGGCGAGATGGTCATCGACGGTCTCCTGTTCGACCGCGGCAACAGTATTTCTTACAATGTCCGTGGCGAAGGCAAACCTGAAGGTGTCGAATCACCTATGATGAATCCTATCGGCGTTGGCGGTATCGGCGGTCCTAACCTCGACCAGCAGAGCGTTCTGACTACTGAGACAAGAGAGATCCAGCTGCAGAATCCTAACTGCAAGACCATGATAATCCGCAACTGCGCTTTCGTTAACGCTCCTAACTACGGCGTTGGCGGACAGTTCCACTGCGACCTCACCATCGACAACTGCATCTTCATCAACTGCAGAATGATTGCTTGCGACGTATGGGGCGGTGACGGCCAGAAGTACATGACAGTGCACTTCACCAACAACACCGTGCTCTTCGCATGGTCACGTCTGAGAGACTTCGACGACATGGGCTATGGCTTCCGTTACAACAACGGTACTCACAGCTATGTCGACCACTGCATCATCGGATGCTGCATCTATGCAGGTCTCGACCGTGCCCGTGTTGATTATAAGGACAAGGAAGCTCAGAAGGTTGCAACAACCACAAACAACATGTTCTTCTGCAACAGACGTGCTGACGCAGCCCTCGCCGGCGGCGGTAAGTTCTTGATGATCAACGTGGATCAGTTTGAGGATGCTGAGCCATTGACAGAGATTGACGGCTGCGTCAGCCTCAAGGACCCGAAGGTATTCAACGGCAAGCTCAACGAGGCATATCTGAAGGGCTTCATCAACGCTACATACAGCGAGACAGCCAACTACGACCCAAATTCGGCTAACAACCAGTTCCGTGCTGCTCTTGGATTGAACAAGCAAGGCACCATCAACTCAAAGGTGTCGATGTTCGCCAACCGTTATCCTTTCGAGGATGCTCTGAAACTGTTCGGTGCTGTTAAGGGTTACGGCGCACAGCTTCCGAAATAATTGACAATTGACAATTGATAATTGACGATTATCTGATAAAAAAACGACCGGGGAAATTCCTCGGTCGTTTTAGTTTGTGAAACCTTCTGTTGATTAGTTCAGCATCACCGGCATGAGAAGCATCAGGATGTCCTCGTCGGCGTTCTGGTTGTCGACTGGTGTGATGATTCCTGCACGGTTTGGTGCCGACATCTCAAGCTGAATCTCAGTCTGGCTGAGGTTTGCGAGCATCTCCTGGAAGAACTTCGAGCTGAAGCCGATTTCCATGTCTTCGCCTGAATAGTTGCAGGTGAGGCGTTCCTTAGCTTCGTTCGAGTAGTCGAGGTCTTCGGCTGTGAGCACGAGTTCCTGACCTGTGATCTTGAAACGAATCTGGTGTGTTGCCTTGCTTGAGAAGATTGCCACACGCTTGATAGCTGCGTTAAGTAACTGACGGTCAACGACAAGCTTGTTAGGATTTGTTGTCGGGATGACTGCCTCGTAGTTAGGATAACGGCCTTCGATTAGGCGGCAAATCAGCTTATACTCGCCAAATGTGAACGATGCGTTGGTGTTGTTGAATTCAACATGCACTGGCTCATCTGCTCTGCCAGCGAGAATGTTCTTCAGCTGGTTGATAGGTTTCTTAGGCACGATGAACGATGCAGCCGCGTCGGACTTGACATCCATTCTTCTGTAGCGCACGAGCTTGTGGGCGTCGGTGGCCACGAAAGTGAGGCATGTGTCGCTCATTGCCATAAACACGCCGGTCATGATTGGACGGATCTCGTCGCTGCCTGTCGCGAAGATTGTCTTCTCGAAGCCGCAAGCGAGCACGTCGGCTGGAATATCCCACACTGAAGGCTCAGTAATAACTGGCACTTGCGGGAATTCGTCGCTCTTATGACCGACCATCTTATAACGTCCCTCGCCTGTCGTGATTTCGATAGCGAGAGTTGCTTCGTCGATATTAAATGACACTGGAATGTCAGGGAAATTCTTCATCACGTCGATAAGCAGACGTGCCGGAATGGTGACCTGACCCTTGCCTTCAACCATATCAGGTTTAATGGAGACAGTCATCGTCGTCTCAAGGTCAGATGCCGTGATTTTCAGTTCGTCGTCGTTGATATCGAAGAGAAAATCATCCAAAATCGGCAATGTGTTGCTTGAATTGATAACACCACTGAGTGCCTGGATTGCTTTTAAAAGCTTTAAACTCGAAAGAATAAACTTCATAACTCCTAGTATTTTTTCAAACTGCTAAATTACAACTTTTTCTTGAATTACAGCCAATTTTTTAAAAATTTTTTATTTTTTGATAAAAACAGCCGCCGTCCACTCGTTTTTCTTGATGTGATTCAAGTAGCTTAAGCCCAGTCGCTCCGCCTCTTTTCTAATCATCTGTAAATCAGCCTCGTAGAAGCCGCTAAAGAAGATTTTGCCACCATTTTTCAGACATTTCACATATTCATGCATGTCGCGCAATAAAATATTGCGGTTGATATTTGCAATAATGATATCAAACTGCCTGTTATTCAATGAGTTAGCATCGCCAAGTTCAACAATGATATTGTTCTCATCGTTTAGTTTCACGTTGTCAAGAGCATTGCGGTAAGCCCATTCGTCGTTGTCGATGGCGACCGTTTTTGCCGAACCAAGTTTCTTTGCTAGAATAGCCAAAACGCCAGTTCCCGAGCCCATATCCAAGACGTCTTTGCCTTTGAAATCCTCAGTAAGCATTAGCTTTATGATCTGTGCCGTTGTCTCGTGATGCGCGGTGCCGAACGACATCTTCGGCTCGATGCAGAGGTCGTATTTATAGCTGTTGTCTGCCTCGTGGAAAGGCGCACGGATGCGGCAGGTGTTGTCGATCACCACCGGCTCGTACGATGACTCCCATGTGGCATTCCAGTCCTGATCGGGAATGATTTCTTTCTTAACTATTTGAACATCAGCGAGTTGCTCTATAGAAAGAAGACCATCAAGGGCTTCTTTGTTGAATGCGTTTTCTGCACAATAGGCGGTGAAGCCGTTATCTTCATCCATAAAGCTGTCGAAGCCGATGTTGCCGAGCAGCTCGGTGAACATATCTTTCAGAGCCTCGTTATGAGGATTCGAAAAAGTGTAGGCTATATAATTCATTGTCAGTTACTTAGAAGCCTGTTCGCAGATACTCACAAAATCTTCGGCCTTAAGCGATGCGCCGCCGATGAGACCGCCGTCAACATCTGGCTGGGCAAAGAGTTCCGATGCATTCTTGGCATTGCAGCTGCCGCCGTAGAGGATATGGATCTGGCTTGCGATATCGTCGCCGTATTTCTCTTTCACGAGTTTACGAATGAAAGCGTGCACTTCCTGAGCCTGCGCCGGGGTTGCGGTCTTGCCTGTTCCGATAGCCCATACCGGTTCGTAGGCGATGATAACATTCTCAATATCAGCGATGTCTAGATGGAACAGCCCCTCCTCCACTTGCTTGCGGATTACGTCGAAATGCTTATTGGCTTCGCGCTCCTCAAGGACCTCGCCCACGCAGAAAATCGGGACGATTTCATATTTCAGAGCCAGGTCGACCTTTGCAGCAAGAGTCTTGTTATCCTCACCGAAATATTTCCTGCGCTCGCTGTGACCTATGATGCAGCAATTCACGCCTATCGAGTCGAGCATCCTGGCCGACACCTCGCCGGTGTAAGCTCCTGATTCCCAAGCGGCTACATTCTGTGCGCCCACTTCAAAGAGCTCATGCTCCGAAGCTTCGTCGGTAGCGAGTTCGAGGTATGGGAACGGAGGGCAGATTATCACTTCGCACGAAGGTTGTTTGTCTTCGAGGAGGTTTTCGAGGTCTTCAATAAGGGTTTGAGCTTCCTCGAAATCGAGGTTCATTTTCCAGTTGCCGGCAACGATTTTATTTCTTTTCATGATATAAGGATTTTAATTATTATCTTTAAAATGCAAAGATAGTAAAAATTTTTCTTGATACTTTTTTCTTGACAAAAAAGTATCCAAAAAGTCAAGCGCCAGCCAAGCTCTAACCGCCGTCTGGCGCGGCCCGTGAAGTAAACCCCATGGGAGCAAAGCCCTAAAGGCTGTCCCTATTATTCTATAGTAACCTCATATAGACGGCTATTGCGGGTATTGTCGTTTTTGTATAAGAAATACGCTTTGCCGTTGTAAATCCTGAGGTTTTCGACGAATGCGAAGCCACCGATGACGAAGGTTTTATCGGTAGTGCCGGTCTCGATGTTGATTCGTTTGATGGTCGTGACGCCGTTGTCGACAAAAATGGTGTAAAACTTGCCGGTTGCATCATCCATAATCACTTTTTTGCCCCATTTTTTGATCAGTTTCATCTTTCCGCTCCAATGCATATATTTGTGCAAAGTAAGAGGATACTCATGAATTACTTCACCTAAGTTATTGTAAACGAATATTTTATCTTCATCAAAAGCAAAAAGATAAAGTTTGTTATCGTAAGCGAAAATCGGGTCGTAGGTAGGCTTAAGAAACATATTGCCACTTCGTTCCGGAAGTCCCCATTTATTCTTAAGAGAAAAATAGATAAAATCACGTCCCTCTACGTTCACGCAATGATGAAACTCATGAGGCTGTTGGTCGCCATCAATCTCGTAATAATAGTAGTAAATCTCCTGGTTGAAGTAGAAATACTTACCGACCACAAGAACGCTGTCAGTTACGCATGCAATATTTCCGAATACCGAAATAAACTCAGTAAGCGGATAATTATACAGCAGTTCCATATCGAAAACCTTGTCTCTCAACGTCTTATGTCCGATTTGCCAAACATCGTTATCGGAAACGATATGCATCTCGCCGTATACATCCTTAAAAATATTGTAATAATCGGGACTTATCTTAAATTCAGTAAGTGTGTCGCAGGCAAAGTTAAGGTGCAGAATAGCGTTATTGCGGCGGCGTTGTGCAAGAAGATAGATGCCTTTCTCGTTGATTTCGAAATCCTTAACGGTGACGACCTTGTTGTCGTAGGCCACATGCGGAAGGTTTTCAACAAACTCGACCTCAGGCAGTTGCAGACGGGTCGGTGTCATTTTCAGCACGATTTTCTTGTTAATATCAAGACTATCAATAACATACGTAATATTCTCGAACGAAAGGTGGCTAACGTAAATAGTGTCGCCCGGAAGTGAATGTTTCAGTGCAAATTGTCCGTCTTTATTGGTAACGGCGAGTATTATGGAGTCGATGGTATAAATACCCACATCGCGAATCGGCTTGTTGCGGTTGTCGAGACAAACGCCGTTGATGACAGTGTTTTGAGCCGAGACGCAAAGCGGCGACAGAAACAATATGACAAACAATACATAAAGGAGCGACAGATTTTTCATAGGATTAAGTTTGATTTTACAAAATTACATTAAAAAAAGACACTTGGCAATACCTAGAACCCTAAATACATTGGGGAAAATACTATTTTTCGAATAGGCAAAAATCAGTCAGCAAATTTTCTTCGAAAACCCCAAGGCCTGATTTTTTGCATATTCTTATATCAATACAGTTTTGTATTTTCAATAAACGGGGCTTCGGAGTTAAATGAATCAGTCCTCTTTTTCATGGAATAGAGGTTCCCTTTGTAGATGATTATTTTATTGCTAATCGAGCTGTTAGCGTGAATTTTAGGCGTAGTTTTTCCTGTATTTACATCTATTTCGTGCAATGTCGTACCGAGAATTGTATAAAATGTGCCAAATACGCGGTCTTGGTAGATGGTATATCTCCAATAATCTTTACTGTCGGGATATGTAATGATACAACTATGAAGCTTGTTCATCGATTCATCATAAGCCTCGATTTTCTTGTTAAGATGGTCGAAATAGTAAAGAGTGTCAGCGACTTGCATCAGTCGGCAGTCTTTTGTATGATACCAAGCATGTCGGATGAAATTTTCCCATTCCTCATCGTTTGGACCGCGATAATTCGGATCGACAGTTTTATAGTATTGATGGAATTTCACATCTCGCTTTATTTCACGAAATGAGTGCGAGTCGTCGCAAATGAAAAGATTCTCCTTCTCTTTGGTATCCAAATTGTATCTGTAAAAAGTCGAGATATAGCCATCAAGTCTCAACTCATTGAAATACATATATTTAGAAGTGACAAAAAGAATATTTTTCATTAATGACATATATCGGTTTTTATCGCTTGGAAACGCAATTTCATAATTATCATATTTTGCGATTTGATAAACAGAATCCTGTGTTACGATTTGGCAGTTGTTAAAACAATCAAGGATAATCTTCTGAGGCACAATATGTTTAGGCAAAAAGATGGTATCAACAGGCTCAAACAACATATCCGTAATAAGAACCCTGTAGCCGCTATTTCTGCCGGTTTTCTTCTGCAGAATAAAGAATTTGTCGTCCAAAATCTCGAAATCGAACATCACAAAATTGGGTTTGCTATAGTAATAGGTGACTTTTTCTGCGGTCACTGTAGCTGGATCGAGCATATACGACGTTTCCATCATCTTAAAGCGGATTACGATTGTATCTTGTTGAGGCACAACGCTTATCAGCGTATCCTGATATCCAACGCATGAGAAAAGCAGACCTATCGAACGGTCGGTTTTGAGAGTCTTCAGGATGAAATCGCCGTTTTTATCAGAACTTGTACCACGTTGGGTGTTGAGCACTTGAATATTGACATTAGGGATGGCGACATTGCCTGTGATGACAGAGAATGTGTTTTGAGCGGAAGCGGTTGTTGGGAATAGGACGAGTAGGGCTAATGGGACTAATATAAGTAATAGTTTTTTCATAGGATTTTTAATTCAGTTTTGTTTTTTCAATAAATGATATTTCGGTGTTGCCGGAATCTCTGCGCTTTTTCAAAGAATAAAGATTTCCTTTATAGATAATCATCTTTTGGCTTAAATAGTTGTTGGCGTTTATTCTGGGGATGGTTTTGCCCGTTTTCACGTCGATTTCGTTCAAAGTTGCTCCAAATATAGTGTAAAACTTACCCCATGCGCGGTCCTGATAGATGATGTGCCGCCAGAAAGTCTCCTTGTCGGGATAGGTGATATCGCAGCTATGCAGCAGGTTCAAAGCCTCGTCATACGTGCCAATCTTACGGTTTTGATGGTCGAAATAAAATAAGGTGTCGTGCGAGTGTCCGAGATAAGCCTGCTCGGGTCGCATCCACACATTTCGAAGAAACGACTCCCAGTCGTCGTCGCTCGGACCGAACCATAATCCGCCGGAGCGTGATGAATGAGCCACATGCCACTGCACTTCCTGCGGAATCTCGCTTAAACGTTGAAGGTCATTGTTGCAAAAGACAGGCTCGCGCTCCTTTTTTTGTGGGCTAATCCTATAAAAATCAAGCAGATAGCCACGAGCACGAATGTCGCAGAAATAAACGTATTGGTCGGTCATGAAGAGACATCGACCCAGCACTTCGCGATAATGCTTCTTCTCTACCGGAAAGGCATAATAATATTTATTCTCAATCTCAACTATTTGATACAGAGTATCTTGCGCCACGATCTGGATGTTATTAGCGATATCAAATTCCAAGCTCGTCGGTTTCATTTTTTCAGGAATGGAGATGGTGTCGAGCGGCTCGAATACCATATTGGTCACCAGAATTCGGAAATTTTTAAACGAGTTGCTTCGTCTTTGAAGGATAAAAAACTTATCGTAGGCAATCTCGAAATCGACCATCACATATTTGTAGTCGCGGTATGCTTTGATCTTTTCGGCTGTGACAATAGCCTGTTCGAGCAAAATATTCTTCACACAGGTATCCTGCTGCGCGGACATGGCTAAACCGCACAGCAGGAATACTATGAGAGAGAATTTACTTTTCATTCTGCAAAAATAATTGCAAGACACATTCTTGTCAATTCCTAAAACCCTAAAAGGTTGGGGAAAATCCCTATTATTTCGCCGCTTGAAATATCTCCCAATAGCTATAATACTTGCTCTTGGCGTCGTAGTTCAGCACAAAACCGTCTTTGTCGACAAGAATTGGGATCGGAAATCCGTTGAACTTTTTGTAGTCTTTCAGGATTTTCTTCATGGTTTTGTTAGCATTCATTTTACCAAATAGAGCTGACAAGTTTGAGCTGATAATCAGCCTATTATCTGCTTTCAAATCGGCGACAGCCTCTTCTTTTCCATAATAAATGATGACAATGCCAACATTGTTTTTTTCAAGACCTTCAAGATAAGGCTTGATGTCTCTTTCGAGCATATTTTTGCTCGCTCCACAGCTTTCACTCCAGATGAAAATCAACGTTTTGTCGTGATTTTCAATAACTTCATGAATCTTAGCCTTCTCTTCTTTTAAAATTCCATTCTGTCCGGAGCACGAAAAACACATAATAGTGATTAAAAGTGATAATAAAATATTATTCATCAGATTAAGTATTTGATTTGCAAATATAATAAAAACATTTATTCCTCCAAATCTTTCAAAATTCCTTCCAAAACCAGTTCAACATCGGGTCTAACAGCAATTTTGTCTATAACATAATATAGGCCGACGACAATTATATCAATATAAAGGCAAAATGCAAATTTTGACACACCTTCTATTGATGCCTTTGTCGCGATTAGGACTATTACTCCAACGAGTATCAAAAACAGGCAGAAGAATATCATTAAAAGCCGTCTTGTTCTCCTATAAACTTTCATCATTTTGTGGATTCGTTTCGAATTCTCAGCCACATTCAACGATTCATGATTCCACCTTCTGGTTTTCAGATAGATATAGAGATTCAATGAAATAACACCCAAGCACCAAGGTAAAAAATACGGAGATAACCACAAATAAATAAAAGGTGTCAGTACAGCCACAACTATCATTCTGATGATCAGTTTACGCTGCATTTCCGAAATGTGTTTCTTAGTGGCTTCGCTAATATGCTTATCGCTTACGATGCTTTCCTTTTCCAGCTTCTCGTTTAAGGTGGCAAGCTGCGCCCTCATTTCGTCTAATTCGTTGTTTTCCATAGCTTTGCGTTTTAATCGTTCGACATTTTCTTCAGTTGTTCCTTGATTCTGACCAGTTTTACGGAGACGTTTTTGGTGGAGATGCCTATGATTTCACCGATTTCCTCGTAGCTCATGTTCTCCAGCCAAAGCAGGATGATTGCCCTATCGAGCATTCCAAGTTTGTTGATGCGGCGGTAAAGCATCTGCACTTGCCGAGTGTCGTCGTCGGTGTCGGTAAACAGGTTGATGTCCATTGTCAGCGGCAACGTATCCACGCGGCGTTTCTTTTTCCTTTCGAATGTGAGGCAGGTGTTCAGGCTGACGCGCCAGATCCACGTCTTCACGTCGCATTTGCCCTGAAAGCCTTCGAATCCGCGCCACAGGTTGATGAGCGTCTCCTGAAACAGGTCGTTCACCTCGTCCTGATCCTTCGAAAAAAAGTAGCACACGGTGAAAATAGCGGCTTTGTTAGCCTTCACGATTCGGTTAAACTCTAATTCTTTCTCCTTCATGGTCTAAAACCTTTTGCACATTAGACGCAACACTGATGGAAAAACTACAATAAATGATTAATTTTTTGCAAAGATAAGAAAAAAAAACAATTAGAACTTAATTTCAATTCCGATATTCCTGATTTCGCTGCTCGTCACACCTGGTTTATATTCAGGCAGAAGGTTTGTGAACACTCTTATGCCGTGGAAGATGCCCAGCATGTTGGTGTTGAAGCTTATACCGACCTCAAGTTTCCATGGATTGAATGTGTTTTTTATGTTTTCTCCATCCCAATTGGTTAATCCCAACAAATTGGTGGCGTCTTTGCTGGTGCGAAGCTCTTCTCCGATAAGACGACCGCAGAAAATGTCAAACGAAAAACTATCGGTATGTCGTTTGCCAAGATAATAGTTAAAAACAACAGGAATACCGATATAATAGGATTTTAATCGATTGCGCTTGAAATCTTCCTGACCGTCAACAACAACAAGAGCGTCATCTTCGTATTTCACCTGATGGCATAATGATTTACGGTTTGCGTTTAATAAGATTCCGGTACTTAAACTCCAACGGCAGCTGAGTTGAAAATCAGTGCTTGCTCCTACGTTAATTGACAGTGTACCATCTTCCAGCAACGGACTATTAGCATCTGGTGGATTTGTGCCCCAGCGATAACCGAAAGATGCCCAAACATTGAAATTATGTTGCCAAATTTTTCTACGATTTGTTGTGACAATCTCTCCATTGACCTCCTTGTTTTTAATCACTCTCGAATCTTTTTTCTGATAATGCCAGCCTGGAGTTTCATCATATTCGTCCAATATGATTTCCCCATTTAAATTATTGGTAACAATTTGAAAATCAGAAGTATTATAAGTTGTCACATAAGAATATCCATCTCCTGAAATAGTATCTATTGTACATTTGGCGTTGTCCCAAATTTCTATGTTTGACAAGCAGTCTTGGTTTGGAATTTGATAATTTCTGATATGCAAATTGGCATAACGTGCTACAAATATGCTTTTCTGACGACAATTGGTCTGCTCTGGTTGGGGAGCGATTATTTTGTCAGCTTCAACAGTTGCTCTGTTCATCAGATATATCATGTCAAACGTCATCGGACCTTCTATCTCAACCATTGTGCCTTGTGGCATCTTGGTATTTTCAAGAATCGTCAATGTACGGTCTTTGAGATTGCACAGCTGGACGTTGTAGGCTAAAGCTACGAAATCCTCAGTGGTGACTATCGCTATACGATAGGTGCTGTCGGTGTCGGCATGTATCAGGCGGACGTCCCATCCAGGGTCGATATACAACTGGTTGATACTCTGGTTGATGTATTGCTCGATGGCGACTTCTTCCTGAGCAAAGCCTGTCAGTGCGGCTAAAACTATTGCTATTGTTAAGATGATGTGTTTCATTGTTTTACGTTTTAATTGAGTTTAACTTGCCATGCCAATGCCCCGTCCTTCATGTTAGGGTCTTGCGGCTGACCGAAAAGTGTCTTCTCGGGTTGAACGTTGACAGCCTGGTATTGAAAATTATCGGGTTCCTTCTGACATTCATAGCACACCAGGTTGAGGCTCCGGATGACTCTCCGATGGGGTTGCTGAACGTCTGAAGACTTTTCATTTTCAGAAATTATAGTATTTGTTTCAATAACCATTGAATCTGATGGTTGTACTGGAATAATTTCAGCAATAACAGGTTGTTCCTCAACTGTTTCAACGACTTCCGCCTTACCATTTTTCTTTTTAATCTGTGTTTTTTGAACAACCGTTGTGTTTTCAGCTAATAGTTCTTTGTGAACGACAGCTTCTTCAATAATAGTATTTTCATTTTCAATCTTGACGGAATCGATAATATAATCAACAGTTTCCGGCACTTCCGCAAGAATATCATTATGCAAAGTATTTTCGTTCCCATTCGGCTTCAGCAGCAATATAAGCAGTAATATAGCCGCTGCAGCACCCATCGCCCACCATATTGGGACGAGTTTTGCGCGTTTGCGAGGAATCACCACCGGTTTTTCCTCTTCGGCAAGACGGTCAATTAAGTCGCCGAGTTGTTTTTGCCGACGGACGTTCTTTCCATGTTCTTCCAAGCTGTCGAGCAGTTGGCGTAATTCTTCGTTCATTTCATTTTCAGGTGTCATGATATTTCCTCCTTATATTGTTTTATGGCTTCACGCAACGCTTTGTAGGCGCGCGAAAGTGTTGCATACACATGGGTGCTGCTCATGCCGGTCGCTTCCCCGATTTCCTCAATGCTGAGACCATTCTCGTATTTCATCAAGATAGTATCGCGCTGGCGTTTGGGCAGTTTGTCAACGAGTTTTCTGGCGAGCTGATAACGTTCTTCCGAGTCATCAGACGGCATTTCAGTCAGCATCAGGTTTTCCGCATCGACAGGCACGGTTGGATGCTGTCTTCTCAACATGTCGATGCTGCGCCGCTTAACGACGGTCGGTGCCAGTTTCTCCAAATCCTGACTTTGCAGCGACGAGCGTTGCTCCCACAATGTGATTACGGCTTCTTGCACGGCATCCGCTGCGCTGTCGGGGTCACCGACGATATGCTCAGCAATACGCTGCAACTTCGGTTGCAGTCGCAAAATATCCCGTTTGAACTCTTCAGTCGTCATCTCGCATTCATTCGTTCGTTTATATTAATATCGCAGAATATTATGAAATCTTACACTCGTGAGAAGAAAAAACAAAAAACTTTTCAAAATTAGCTGCAAATATCAAAATTGGGTTTTTGCATAAAGTTTTATTTGCAGGGTAAAATCTGTTGAACTTACATAGACGAGTAGGATTATTGCCGGCTCGTTTTGTATTTGAACCGTCGTTGCAAATCTACACAATTATTGCGAAGAAACATAATTCATTGTCAATCATTATTTTACATTGGAAATTACAATATGTGATAACATAGAGTGGATCATCCTCTTGGGGCTCAAATAGAATAAAAGAATTATGGATGCGATTTTTGAGGGAATGTAAAGATTATTTTATCCTAACTCTCGGATCAAGTATTCCGTATATAATATCAACGACAATGTTGATGATAATCAGCATCACTCCTATTAATAATACTGCGCCCATGACGACGGGGAAGTCGAATTTGTCGAGCGCATCGACGATGACCACGCCGATTCCTTTCCAGTCGAAGACGTATTCCACGAAGACGGCGCCTGCAAGTAAGGATGCAAACCATCCGGAAACTGCAGTAACCACCGGCGTCATAGCGTTTCGGAGAGCATGAACGCCGATGACACGCCACTTCTTCAGACCTTTGGCTTTCGCAGTGCGGATGTAATCCATTGACATCACCTCGAGCAAGGTGGTTCTGGTTAATTCTGTAATAACCGCCAAAGGTCGCAAACCAAGTGTCAATGCCGGTAATATAAGGTTTTTCAAGTCAAGATAGGCTCCATCGCCGTAATCGTCAACAGAGAAAAGGCTTCCGGTCATGCTGAGACCAGTATATGCCTCCAAAACGAAGCCGAAAAGCCACGCGATGAGTATTGCGGCGAAAAACGACGGTAGCGACATCCCTATCGTGGTGATAAACAGGGTAAAACGGTTCAGGAAATCGCTGTTCACAATAGCAGTGAGCACCCCAAGCAGCACTCCTATCACGAAGGCGAAGAGTATCGACACAAAAGCGAGTATCAGAGTGTTAGGAAAAGCCTCGGAAAGTATTGTTCCCACTGGCCTTTTGCTCTGATATGAATAGCGCAGATACGGTGTCTTGAAGATGATTTTCGTCTTACCTACAGTCGCAATTCTCCCATAAGGCTCGTATTTCGTCAGATCTTTGTTTTCGTTGTAAAACGAGATAAATGAGAGGTCGTTGAGATAGTCAACATACTGTTTTCCAATGCTTTGGTCGAGACCGAGCTCATGACGGATGGCCTGCACGTCCTGTTCGTCGGCACGCTGGCCGAGCATCATTCGAACCGGGTCGCCTGGAACGATTGTGAAAAGGAAAAACACCAGCGTCGCCACGCCCCAGAGGACGAGGATGCCGTAGAGTATTTTTCTCACAATGTATGCAAACATATTATTTCACTAGCGGAAAGTCAATCTTCGACCACTTTTTCTTGATGACTCCCTCGTCAAACAGCATAAGTCCGGGATTTGAGCGCACCATGGTCTTCAGTTCAAGCTCATCGCCATAATAAACGTCGTTGAAAATAAGGTATTCTTCGTTCAGTTTTTCGACATATTCAGGCGATGCGGCCGTCAGCCAAATATAGTCAAATCCTTGATTATATGCCACTTCCGTCATCTTTATGCAGTTCTCGAAGTCGCGTTCGGTCATCTCCTCTAGATACGGAGCCACGAAGACGTAAAGATTCTCAGAATCGTACAAAATATGCGTCATGTCCTCGCCTTCCGCGTCGAGAATGGCGAATCCGAGGGTGTTGGAGCCGCCTTCAGAACGTTGCGACACGAATGTCCACTGGCTCATCCAGACGCTGTCGTTCCAAGGGTAGTTTGGCGATTCAAACTCCTGAGTCTCACCTGTTTCGTTGTTTTCGTATGTCACGAAAATCCTGCCTGCATCGTAGCCGTTCGGGGTCAGTTTTGTGCCGATTTTCCATTCGGTGAAGTCAACGACTGGCAAATGGCGGATGTTATAGATTTCAAATCCGACAAACAATCCCATGAATATGATGGCAAGAATCCATTGTCCGAAAAGCGTTAACCGATTGTTTTTCAGCGACTTATTGTTAATCACAACAGGCAGCAGCACTGCGTCGATGACTATGTTTTTCCAGAAAGTCTGCCAGTTGGTGAGTTTTATCGCCGTGCCGAAGCATCCGCAGTCGGGAACGAGGTCGTACATGGCATCGAAGAACGTGGTGGCGGTGAAAAACAGCATGAGGAGGGTCGCGCCGAGCGTAGCGAGGCGCGGCAATACGTTGGTTATCAAACAGATACCAACTATAAACTCCGCCAAAATCATAATTATCGCCAGCACCAAAGCAGCCTCATTAAGCCATTCGATGCCGTAGGCAGCGAAGTAGTCGAGCATCTTATACTTCGTGCCAAGCGGGTCGACACCCTTCGTGAAACTGCTGAAAATAAACAGCATCCCGACGAGTATCCTGCATACCGCGACAACCGTTTTCTTTGCCGAACCTTTCATTATTTCCCCCTGCCTTCGTTAATCAAAATCATGCAAAATACAGCATAATTGATCATGTCGTAATAGTTCGCATCGAGACCTTCCGAGATCAAAGTTTTGCCGTCGTTATCCTCTATCTCCTTGACTCTCAATATCTTCATCAAAATCAAATCGGTCATCGATGAGATTCGCATGCTGCGCCAAGCCTCATCGTAATCGTGATTTTTATTACACATCAGATTGAAAGCCTCTTCGATAACATTGTTATATAGCTCAGAAGCCTTTTCAAAAGTTAAATCAGGTGTCTCAACAACTCCAAGTTGCAGCTGGATTATCGCCATCGCCGAATAGTTGATGATGCCGATGAATTCCGGCTCAATGCCTTCATTTACAAGGTGTTCCTTCTTTCTTTGCAGACTGCGGATTCTGTTCGCCTTGATGTAAATCTGGTCGGTTAGCGACGCTGTGCGCATGATTCGCCATGCCGCGCCGTAATCCTGCATCTTTTTGTCGAAAATATCGCGGCACTGCGCCACCACTTGCTGATATTCTGCTGCTGTATCTCTCTTCATTGAAAAAATTTTTATAATTTTGCGTTTGTAAAAATACACATTTTTATGTTACGAATAGCGAGTAGAGGACAAATTTTTTCGTGGGACCGTCCCGTGGTGATGGGAATTATGAACGTGACGCCCGATTCATTCTTCGATGGCGGTAAGTATCAAGGACTTACGTCGATTTTGGAACATTGCCAAAAAATGGTCAGCGAGGGTGCCGACATCCTCGATTTGGGAGCCTTCTCCACCCGACCGGGCAGCGAGCGTATATCCGACAAGGAGGAAATTGAGCGTATAATTCCAGCTTTGAAAGCCATAAGGAAGGAATTTCCCAATATTCCGATTTCCATCGACACATTCCGTCAAAGCGTTGCTGCTCAATGCATTGCAGAAGGCGCAGATATCATCAACGACATCTCTGGCGGACTTTTCGACGAAGAAATGTTGCCATATATCGGCAAAAATCATATTCCATATATCCTGATGCACATTACCGGCACTCTCGAAGGCATGCATCATGAGGAGATTATCAGCGAAGATGTCCACAATAAAGTCCGTCAATTCTTTGAGAATCAATTGAATAAGCTTTTAGGATACGGCGAACAACAAATTATTTTAGATCCAGGAATAGGGTTTAATAAGACTATAGAATGCAACTTCGCTTTGCTTCGCGACCTCGCACAATATCGCGTCAATGGCTTGCCGATTCTAATTGGAATTTCTCGTAAATCATTGATATATAAGACTTTAGGATTTACTCCACAAGAAGCATTGAATGGCACAACGGTATTAAATACCATCGCTTTGATGAATGGAGCCGATATTTTGCGAGTTCACGATGTGAAAGAGGCGGTTGAAGCAGTGACTTTATGGTTAAAAGTTAAAAGATAAAAGATAAAAGTTAAAAGAGGAGATAAAAAACATTGATATTTGAAAAATTTTGTATTTTTGTAGGTTAATTCGAACGTTATGGTTGACTTGATGATAAGTGCTTTCATTCAGATTCGTTTTTTGGACGTTCTGGATATCTTTTTGGTGGGATTGCTGCTGTATTTCCTGTATACACTAGTGAAAGGCAGCACGGCCATCAATATTTTCATCGGCATCGTGGCGGTGATTATCGGTCTGAAAATCGTGACTTTGCTGCACATGGAGCTCCTCACCTACATCCTCGGAGCCTTCGTCAACGTCGGTTTCATCGCGTTGATCATCATCTTCCAACCTGAGATCCGTCGATTCCTTTTAAGCATCGGAACATCCAAGTTTGCCGTAGGATTCCGCAGATTTTTCTCGCGGCTCGGCGTGAAATATAAAGAGGCCGACGACACCGACCTCGACCCTATCTGCGAGGCCTGCATCTCGATGAGCAACGAGAAGGTCGGTGCTTTGATTCTTCTCACTCAAGAGAATGATTTACAAGACATTATCGACACCGGAGTGGTCATCGACGCCGTCATAAGCAAGCCATTGATTGAGAATATTTTCTTTAAAAACAGTCCGCTTCACGACGGTGCCATGGTCATCACCAACAACAAAATCGTGGCTGCGCGTTGCATCCTCCCTATCACGCAACAGACAAGATTACCAGGCAGTTACGGTCTGCGTCACCGTGCAGGAATAGGCGTTTCAGAGACTCACGACTGCATCGTTTTGGTCGTCTCCGAAGAGACAGGCAGCATCCGCATCGTTTACGAAGGTAAAGTCGCCGATGTGAAGCCATCAGAGATGAAGGCGAAAATCAAGGAAATCCAGGGAAGGAAGAAACTTTAGCTATTGCCCGTTGGCTATTGGCTATTTAATTTCGATCAAATAATCCCTATCAGTACGATAGAGATAGCGCTCGTATGGGTCGTAGCGATAACGATAAATCGTGTCGATCGGGCCGGGCTGGTTGGCATCGATGTATCTGTTCATGATGAAATCATAGCAATAACCGGCGTAGAGACGGCCTAAAATCGAAGCAAATTTATAAAATCCCTCAATGTTTATCGTGTCACAATAAGTCTTCGAAATAACTTTATTGTTCTGATAATCAATGTCAAACGCGACATCAGTGTCGTTATAATAATTCTGCTCGGTGAACGTCGTGACGACAGTCGTATCGTTGGCAAGATTGAACCAAACGGCCACATTCACAAGGTCGACAGGCACTTCGAGACAGAGACGATGCTCTCCAACCCAGTTGCAAAACTGCTGCGGCTCGCACACCTCGGTGACCTCGATTTGAGGTATCTCAATCACCCAATGCGTCGAGTCGGGCTGAGAGGTTTCAGTCTCCCAATACTCCACTTTCAGACCGTAATCTTTCAAAGTTTCCTTCATCGATAAGTAAATGATATCCAGAAACTTATCATCATTTACTTTATCTATTACTTTAACTTGTTTTTCAAGATATGCAATCTGGGTTTGAAGCGACGAATCGGCCAATTCGGCAGGTATGGAATCGTTGCGAAGGTTGCGTTTCGCCAGCCGCTCAGGAAGATACAAAGCCACCGCGGTCTTGCGGTTGTTTTTCACAAAACGGCGCGCGACACTCTGCTGCTCCGAACACGACAGCAACAGCAAAACTGCAGCGGTTAATATCAGAATGTACTTCCTCATTTATCAGAATAACGTCAGCTGACCTTCTTTATTGTCATCGTTGTCTGGATGATCTTCCGACTCATTTGGTTCAGGTATAGAGTTCTTGGAGTTCTCCGAGTTTTCTTTTTCTTCAGTAATTTCGGAGTTCTCAGAGCTCTCTATTTGTTCTTCAACTGTTCCTTCCGCTGACTCCGGCTCCTCTTCCACTACCGGCGGCTCAAACGGCTCGAGGAACTCGTAGTAGTTCACGTCGTGGACCGAGAGGCGTTTACCTCTGGCCTTATAGCTCTTCACGCCGATGTATTCATCAACGTTAAGTTCTTCATCCTCAAAGTGTTTGCCGCTCACGCCGTCGTTGAATTTCAGCAACAGTCTCGGCAAAACATCCATGTTGACGGCTATCAGTTTGGCATCTTCGCCTTCGCCGATGAACGAGATTCGTTTGTTCAAAGGTGTATCTTCTTCGACAGTGAACCTCTTGATATACATCAACTTAGTTTCCGATTCGATGTACAAAACGGTGAAAATCGTTTCAGGCTCGAACTTGAAGATCATCGTCATGTCGTCGTCGAAATGCGTCGAGAGGTCGAAGTTGGTGAGACGGAACTCGCCGTTGGCATGGATTTGCATGATTCTGTCGTTGCCCGAATAACGGCCAATCGAAACACCGCGTCCATCGGCGTTCAAACGCTTCACAGTGTCGTCGTACCATATCTCACGTGCCGAAAGGGTCGAAACGCCTTCCTCGCGCTTAAAAATGCGGTTTACGGGGTGATTTGTGAGCTTATTGCCACGACTTGCACGTCCTTTGATATCCAAAGTAGCGAAATCGTAGTCAAATGATAGCTTCTTGAGCTTCGGCGCCGGACGCAGCATCACCTTGATGACTTCCGCCTCTCCGTTAGGATTTGCTGAGAAATAGGCCACTTTCGAGCCCGGCTCGCCCATGGTGAGGTCATAAATCCTGTCGTGAGTGATGCCATCGACATAAAAACGCTTGACATAGTAAGGATTTCCTGGCTTTCCGTTGCGGTAAGCCATGTTGTAAATCGTGCGTTTGTCGCCTTTATGATAGATGTTCGCGTAGATAATCTTCTCAGGTCCGACGAACAGCTTAGGCTGCAGCTTGACCACTGAGAACGTGCCGTTTTCGCGGAACACGATGACATCGTCGATATCGGCGCAGTCGCATACATAGCCGTAAGCGTCCTTGTTCTGCTCTTTCTTGAGACCTTGGCTGGTGCAGATGAAGCCTTCCTCCTTGTTGACGTACAGCTTTTCGTTGTTAGCGGCCACGGCCACTGCCGAGATGTTGTCGAAGTTACGGATTTCGGTCTTACGCTCGCGCCCCTTGCCGTATTTGCGCTTCATCTCCTCGAAATAGTTGATGGTGTAATCAACGATATGGTCGAGGTCGTATTTCACCTGTTCTATCTGTTTTTCTATGTCAAGTAATTGATCCTCAGCCTTTTTGATATCGAATTTGGAGATTTTACGAACCGGCTTCTCGCATAGATTCACCACGTCTTCACGTGTAATCTCCTTCTTCAGCTGATCACGATATGGATCGAATGCTTTTTCTATCGCATCCAATTGAGCGTCAAAGCTTGGCGCGTCTTTTTCCAAGATCTTATAGATGCGTTTTTCGAAGAAAATCTTCTCGAGAGAGATCCAATGCCACTTGCCTTCAAGCTCTTCGAGGGTGTTTTGAAGCTCCCAGCTCAACAAGTCGAGAGTATGGTCGGTGTTATGCTTCAAAATCGCCGAAATGGTAGTAAATTCAGGCTTATCGTTATGGATAACGCAAGTGCAGAGACTGTTCAGCTTGACCTGGCACTTCGTGAAGGCATAGAGAGCGTCGATTGTCTGGTCGGGCGACACGCCTGGCGCGAGATGTATGACGATTTCAGCGTTTTTCGAGGTGTTATCGTCCACACGACGAATCTTGATTTTGCCCTTCTCGCCGGCTTGAGTAATCGACTGAATCAACGTTTCGGTTGTCGTTCCGTAAGGTATCTCAGTGATTACCAATGTCTTTTTGTCGAGTTGGGAAATCCTTGCCCTCACCTGCACTCTTGAGCCGCGACCGCCATCGTTGTATCCGCGAACGTCGATAAGACCGCCAGTTTGGAAGTCAGGATAAAGCTCAAAAGGCTCGTCTTTGAGGTAAGCGATGGAGGCGTCGATGAGTTCATTGAAGTTATGTGGCAGAATCTCCGACTTCAGACCCACCGCGATGCCCATGGCGCCTTGGAAAAGCAGCAACGGGAACTTTATTGGTAGCGATATGGGCTCTTTGTTACGGCCGTCGTAAGAGAATGTCCAATCTGTCGTTTTCGGGTTGAAAACCACGTCGAGAGCGAATTTCGACAGACGTGCCTCGATATAACGTGGAGCCGCCGCGCCGTCGCCGGTGAGGATATTACCCCAGTTACCTTGGCAGTCGATGAGGAGGTCCTTCTGACCGAGATTCACAAGTGCATCGCCGATTGAAGCATCGCCGTGAGGGTGATATTTCATGGTATTTCCCACGATATTAGCCACCTTGTTGTAGCGACCGTCATCGATCTCTTTCATGGAATGCAGGATGCGGCGCTGCACTGGCTTCAGGCCATCGTCGATTTCCGGCACGGCGCGGTCGAGGATGACGTATGAAGAATAGTCGAGAAACCAGTTCTCAAACATACCCTTCAGGGGCACGATACGGTAGCCATCGCCCGACTGCACTAGCATTCCCGACTCCTCTTCCTCCGTAGGATCGAAGCCGTCGAGCACTTGCGTTACATCGTCGCCAATCTCACTTATCTCTTCAAGTTCCTGATTATCAATATTTTCGTCGTCAAAATCTGCCATTTTCAAAAATTCAAAGTCAATTTACAAAAATACAAAATTTTTTATTTCCAGAAACGCAAAACCAAAATTTCTATCAACATAGTTATCAACGATAAGAGGATGAACGATTTCCACAGCATCGAGCGGCGTACCATCATCTCCATCACATCGTTGGAATGGATTTCGTCGGCTTTCATCACGGCAAGGACATTTAATCCGTTGTCTTTCAACAATTTATCGACTTCGCCCCTATCCAAAAACTTCATTTTCGACTCTTTACGATTCTCGTTCCAGGCTGTCGTTTCGATGACTTCGTCGCCTTTGTTGATGGTATAGAAACCTGCGCCTGGCAATTCGTCGTAAAGTCTTATCAGCGCCCGATTATTGCGCATCTCGACCATCGGAATCATCTCGAAATTGCCTTTATCGTCACGAATTCGTATATCGCCTTCCGAAAATGCGGTCAGATCGTTGATTGTAATGTCTTTATCAACGCCCAAAGTATATGAAAGACGATTCATTTGACCGCCCAACATCGCAACCTTGTACATGATAGGAACTAACAGCGAATTATCTGCAAAATTGGTCCAATCTTTACCCAGCTGAGATGCAAAATTGAATATGCTTCCACTTCCGATTTTACTTAAAGTAAAAAATGAAGTACCATTCTGTAATGATATGAGAGTCAGAGTGTTAGAAAATCGTTTTTTATCGATTTGAACGTGCTTGTAGACATTCGGAAGGTCGGCATTGTTTGGGATGTTGACGAAGATGTCGGAGAAAAATTCGTGCTGGGAAGCGATGTGGCTGATGCTTAAAGTATCGTTAGAAAACTCGGAGACATTTGAGTTATCGGAGTTCTCTGAAGGAAACACGACTACGCTCCCACCATCGTTTGCGAAATCGATTATGGTTTGCCACATTGTCTCATTCAAATTTGCATCTCCATCGACGATAATCATCTGACAATCAGTGAGATACTGTTGGTCGATGCGACGAGGATCGACGTAATGATAATCGAACAATGAATCGTTTTCAAATAAGGTTTGTATCGCCAAATCACCAGTGCCCGTTGACAATTCCACAATTTTGATGACTGGGCGCACATTCAGGACGAAACTATAGGTATCGTCGAATGTTATCGGGTAATCGTTGATTGAAACGGTGGCATCTTTCTCCCCCGAATCGTTCAGCACAAATTGCATCGCGACCTCATTTTTGCTGTTTGCGGGGATATCGACAGTGGTAAAAGCAACCGAACTGCCAGCGATTTCAAGGTAAACAGGCAACCCCTTTACATCTTTGGCGCTCTCGTTGACGATGCGAACGTTCACCTCGTTGGCTAATCCTGTTTGCAGCACCGGCGACGAAAGCCATACTGTGTCGATATAGATATTCTGTTGATAATCAGACTTTAACGGCATCGCGACAATCTGAATTGCAGAATCAGCGACGAGGCCATCCATGTTCATCATGTTATCTTGGAAGTCGGAATACATGAAAAGAGAAGCCGATTTGAAGCCGTTGCGCTTCATTATCATCTGCAAATTCTCGTATAAATTATTGAACATCAGCGGAGAAGCTTCAGTCTGCATTGCATCGATGCTCATCAGCATCTCATCCTGGTTCATCGGATATTCATTGCCGATCTGACGGCTGTTTGTAAGCAGCACAAACCTCTGCGAAGGGCTTATATTACTAACCAAAGCGCGTGCCGACGACCTTGCATCTTCGATAAGAGAAATCTCCGACGACTGGCTATGCATCGACATAGAATTATCGATATAAACCGCCACCAGATTGTCGGCATCGTCGGTCTTCAGTTTCTGCTCGGGGTTGTAGGGATATGCGAAAGCAAAAACCAGTCCGGCAATAAATAACATCCTCATTATCAATGCGATAATATATTTCAGTTTCTTCGTCTTGGCGTTCTCCTGCTCTATAGTTTTAAGCGTGGCCGTGTTGCTGAAATAGACGATTTTATGCCTTCTGAAGTTAAAAAGGTGGATGATGATTGGGATTGCCAACGCGAACAGACACCAGAGCATATTTGGATAGAGGAAACTCATTAAATCGCACATTTAGATTGCAAAGATACAAAATAATTCTTATCTTTGCATGCTGAATTTTCAATAAATTATGGCTAAAGATTTAAAACCTCATATCGGGATTTTCGGGCGGATGAATAATGGTAAAAGCTCGATAATCAATAAGTTAACTGGACAACCGATGGCGATTGTATCGGAACAGGCAGGAACAACCACCGACCCTGTGAAGAAATCAATCGAGATTTTCGGCATCGGCCCGGTGGTGCTGATTGATACTGCAGGCATTGACGATATGAGCGAACTTGGAAAACAGCGTGTGGAGAAGACTTATCAGGTGCTGAAGGAAATTGATTGCGCGATTTTAGTGATTGTTGGAGAAGATTTCGGGAAGCCGGAAAGAAAAATCATAGCCGAATTCAAGAAACACGAGGTGCCGTTTATCATAGTTCATAACAAATCAGAGCTCTCTAAGATCTCTGAGGACTTGAAGACTAAAATCGAAAGCGAGTTTTCCACTAAAGTTCTGGAATTCAGCGCTTTACAAGATGATGCTAAAGTTTTACAAGAGGCTCTTAAAAAAGCCATCCCGGAGAGCGCATACAAAAAAGCATCGTTGCTCGGAGGCATAATAAAACCTGGTGATGTGGTAGTTCTTGTCACCCCAATCGACGACGAGGCTCCTGAAGGCCGAATGATTCTTCCTCAGGTGATGGCAATCCGCGACGTGCTCGACAACGACTGCATTTGCGTGGTTTTGAAAGAAACGGCATTGAAACAATATTTCGATTCAAACATGCCGCGTCCGAATCTCGTAGTCACTGATTCTCAAGTGTTTAAGATTGTCAACGAGATTGTGCCGAAAGACGTGATGCTCACGAGTTTCAGCATCATTTTGGCTCGTTTGAGAGGCGATTTCGAGAATTATCTGAAAGGGACCCCTCACCTATCTGATTTAAAAGATGGCGATAAAATCCTGATGCTCGAGTCATGCACGCATGAAATCAGCTGCGGCGACATCGGACGCGTGAAACTGCCTAATCTTATTAGGAAATTCACAGGAAAGAACATCGAATTCACTTATCTTTCAGGTCTCACGCCTATCGAAAACATCCGTCAATACGCGATGGCGATACAATGCGGCGGCTGCATGGCGACACGCAAACAGCTCATCAACCGCACGAACATGGCGGTCGAAAACGGCATCCCGATTAGCAACTACGGCATGGCGATTGCCTACATGAACGGCATTTTCGAAAGAGTGACAGGAGTTTTTAGCCGTTAGCTATTGGCCGTTAGCTATTGGCTATTGGCTGTTGGCTATAGCCATTAATTTTTTGAAAAAATAATTTTTATTGAAAAAAATAAGTATCTTTGCAAGACCAACCAACAATAGTTTGTAGATGACCTAAAGTCGAGATAAGTTATTGAGACTAAGGGCTTTACAGATAAAAAGTCAGAGCTGGAAGACGTAAAAATCCGACAGCGAGGGAATTGAAACTTCTCATTTCTCAGCTGAATTTTGTTGTTTTGAAAGGAAAAATAACAAATAAAAAGCTAAAAATATGCAATTTCATCCTGAAAAATGTCGCATCCCAGACGAGCCTAACCGCCCGTTTATCTCATCGGAAGAGATTTGGGACTACATCAACAACACCAAGAGCACACCAGAGCGCGTGCACGAAATCATTGAGAAATCACTGAACAAGAACCGCCTGACGATGGAAGAGACAGCGGTTTTGGTCAACACAACCGATCCTAAGCTGGTCGAAGAAATCAAGGAAGGCGCACGCGAGTTGAAACGTCGCATCTACGGCAACCGCATAGTGCTCTTCGCTCCTCTCTACGTAGGCAACTATTGCGTAAACAACTGCAGCTACTGCGGTTTCCGCTCATCAAACAAGGAACAGATTCGTACAACCCTCACCGACGAAGAGCTCGTCCGCAACGTGGAGGCTTTGGAGGAAGACGGCCAGAAACGACTCATCTTGGTTTATGGCGAGTCGCCGAAATATTCGCCGGAATACATCGCCCACACTGTGAAAGTGACCTACGCTACAAAGAAAAACAAAGGTAGCATCCGTCGCGTGAACATCAACGCAGCTCCGCTCGACGTTGAGGGCTTCCGCACAGTGAAAGAGGCCGGCATCGGCACATATCAGATCTTCCAGGAGACTTATTGCCCTGAGATTTACAACGAATATCACCCGAAGAATACGCTGAAAGGCAACTACGACTACCGTCTCACGGCCATGGACCGCGCTCAGCAGGCCGGCATCGACGACAACGGTCTGGGTATCCTCTTCGGCTTATACGACTGGCGTTACGAGGTTTTGGCAATGATTCGTCACACCAACCACCTCGAGGCTTGCTTCAACGTCGGACCGCATACAATCTCGTTCCCGCGTATCAAAGACGCATCGGGATTGAGCATCGACAAGAAATATTTCGTCGACGACGAGACATTTGAAAAGATTATCGCCATCTTCCGTCTGGCAGTGCCTTACACGGGCATGATTCTAACCGCCCGCGAAGACGCCGCATTCCGCGCAAAAGCCATTGAATACGGTATCTCACAGATCGACGGCGGTACCAACCTGCAGATCGGCGACTACAAATACCATCACGAGGAGGAAGAGAAAAACAGCGACAAGCAGGAGAATCAGAACCTACACCGCGAGCAGTTCAAGATTGGCGACGACCGCACCTTAGGCGACATCATCGATGAGCTTCTCGACCACGACTTCATCCCGAGCTTCTGCACAGCATGCTATCGTTTAGGCAGAACCGGCGAGCATTTCATGGAATTCAGCGTGCCGGGTTTCATCAAGCGCTATTGCACCCCGAATGCAATCCTCACCTTAACGGAATACCTTGTTGACTACGCAACACCTGAAGTCGCCGCAAAAGGCTGGAAAACCATCGAAAACAACTTCAAAAACGTCGATCCGCAGTTCCTCGATGAACTCAAGAAGCGAATCGAGAGAATCAAACAGGGTGAACGCGACCTCTATTTCTAGAAGATTTTACTTCAATTTGGATTATATAATGAATGATTGTAAAAAAGGCGGCCTTAACGGCCGCCTTTTTTCATTTACAAGCTAAGCTTCAATCCCACAAAATATGTGCGTGGGAATGTAGGGCCGTAAATGTAGCCGGCGTCACGCAAAGCGCCTTTGTCGAAATCGTTTTGATAGCTGTCGAAAATATTCTGCACGCCACCGTTGACCTGCAACGTCGTACCAATACAAAGCGGAATGTCGTAAGTTAGTTTGATTCCCATATCAAAGAATGACGGGGTCTCTTTCTCACAGTCTTTTTCAACATAACCGGCAAAGTGCTGCACTAACATCGGACCAGTGTAAACCGCTGATACTGAAGTCTTAAAACGTTCTGTGACAGGGCAAAGCAGCGAAACATATCCGTAATGGTCTGGAGTGCGAAACATACGGTATTGCGGCTTTACATCAGGGTCTTCGCTCCATTGTTCAGGCTCATTGTAGCGGCTCTGCTGCCATGTGTAGCCGACCTGCACAGCAAAATCGTCACGTTTCAGTTGAACCTCCACATTCACACCGCCGACATGAGCTCCAGAACCATTACAGCGTTCCAAAAGTATATTTCCTTGAGGGTCAACACCTTTCGGACGAAGCACAAAGACATCATTTAATATGGTATAGAAGCCTTCAACCAACAAATCGAAGTCATAAGTTCCAAAATAACGTTCCCAACTAACCGAGCCGCTAAAGCTGTGACTGTATTCCGGCTTAAGGTCGGGGCTCAGTGTGATGAGTGTCACCTCGCCTCCTACCGCCATGATATGCAAATCCTCATCAAAGGCTTGCGGAGCACGGAAACCAGAAGAATAGCTAACCCTCGTAGTAATTGAAGGTGCAACCAACCATCTTATATTTGTTCGCGGACTGAAAACAGGGTCTTTCATCAGACTGTGTTTATCGGCACGCAGTCCAACGAGGAAACCGACTTTTGAGTTTTTCCATTCATTTTGCAGAAATGCGCTCGCCACATCCGCTTCCTGGTCAACGACACGATTATATGCAGGCTGTTCGTCGACAAGATGATTTGTAGCCCATTCGGCGCCAGCTACTAATGTCGAAGGCATGAAAATCAAATTATCAAAATTATATGACGCCTGCGTTCCAAGCACCGAGCTGAAATCGGTAGAATTGCCGTATGCATTCAAGTCACATTGTGTCCCATAATATGTGTTACGGCGAATATCCTGCAATGAAACAAATGCCGAATAATGGAAACGTGTATCCTTGCTTAGGAAATCATAGGTCAGACCGCCGCCATTCACATGATGTTCGGCTTGCTCTGCCACCAGACACATGTGTGGTTGCAAGTCGATGCTATCACCACCGCGACGGAATTCGTACAGACTGTGATATTCGGCCGTCAGTTTCGAACCCGTACCGAATTTGTAAAACGCGCGAGTGCCGATATTCATGGCTTTCTGTTTGCCCAACTCGGTAAAGCCATCATCATCATGGTCATAGCCCTGCCGGTTGTGAGATGTCCCGAAAATATATGCGCCTGCCTTGAAATCGTTTGAAACCAAAGACGCGTTGAATGAGCTCATGTTGTCCCATGACTTTCCTCCAATGAGTTTGGCTGTATGTGCCACATCAAGAGTGTTTTTTATAGGTTCGCGAGTTATGATATTGACCACGCCACCAACAGCGTTTGCGCCAAACAGAGCCGAACCGCCACCACGAATCACCTCGATGCGGTCGATCATCGAGACCGGAATCTGCTCGAGACCATAAACACCGGCCAATGCGCTAAAAACCGGTCGGCTGTCAATCAGGATCTGTGAATATTTTCCCTCCAATCCGTTGATTCTCACCTGATTAGTACCACAATTCTGGCAAGTGTTTTCAACCCTCAATCCAGGCTGATAGTTCAAACCTTCAGCAAGATTGACCGCATTAACGCTTTCAAAAGCCTTGGGATTTAACACATTAACAACAACAGCGGCTTCACGTCTGTTAACCTCCACACGACTTGCTGACACAACGACGTCTTTCATCATCCGGGCATCCTCCTCTATCTCAAAATTCAGTTCCTTGCTCTCGCCTTTTTTAATATAAATCTCTGTTCGAACAGACTTATAACCGACGCATGACACTTCAATAACATGATTCCCCTCCGACAAATTCGTTATGAAAAAGTGACCGCTTTCATCAGTAGAAGCGCCTTTGGCAGTGCCTTTAACTATCACATTTACAAAAGGAAGGTGCTCTTTCGTGGTTTTGTCGATCACGTGACCGAATATGTTGGCGTCTGTGACTTGCGCCGCTGCTGCAAATCCTGCGACCAACAATACAAATAACAACTTTATTTTTAAGAATTTCATACAATATTTTTTAAAATTAAACACTAATAAACTTTTGCAAAAGTACATCCATAACGACACATTAATCATCACCATTTATAATGATTTTTCAGCTATTAATACCATATAACGGGTAACTTCCACAAAAGTTATGCTGTATGTTTATTTGTAAATGCCTTCGAGTCGCCCCAAGCGTTGTAGAGAACCTTATGCCCTATCGATTCCATGCGGAGGTCGAGACAGGTCTGACACTGGTCGGGTTTGTCTTTCACGCAGGCCTTGTCGGGATAGATGAGATAATTCTCACGGAATTCATTCGGCGTGAGGTTCGGCATGATGACGTTGGCACCCACCATGATAGCTTTCTCGCGACCAAGTGGATCGACAGTCTGGTTGGCAGTGGCTGCCACCATGTTGATTTCAGGCATCATCAGGCGCAAAATGGCAATCATCTTCAAAGTGAGATTCATACGGTCTTTTGCCGATGGAATCTGGTCTTTATATTGATATAGAGGTGTGTCGGGATGCGGAATAAACGGTCCCATTCCGACCATGGCAACGTCTTTGCGCTTGAAAAACACTAAATCGTCGGCTAGATTATCAAGAGTTTGAAATGGAAGACCTACCATAACACCCGTACCAGTCTGATAGCCAATGCTTAACAGGGATTCGATACAAGCCAAACGCTTATGGAAATCGTGCTTTTTATCTTTTGGATGAATCTTATAATATAAATCCTCATCTGAGGCTTCAATTCTTAATAAATAACGGTGTGCTCCAGCTTCAAACCAGCGGCGGTAGGTTTCTTCGGTCTGCTCGCCCAACGAAAGCGTGATTCCGAGGCTTCCGTTGTCTATTTTCTTTATTTCCTTGACGAGATATTCGATTTTATCGACAAACTCCTTATCGTCACGTTCACCGCTTTGGATGGCAACGGAGCCATAGCCCAAATCATGAGCCAAATGTGCGCATTCCAGCACTTCCTCATCGCTCAAAGTATAACGCTCAACCTTAGTGTTTTTGCCACGCACGCCGCAGTAAAGGCAATATTTCGCGCAGCGGTTGCTGTATTCAATTAAGCCGCGAAGATGAACGTAATTATCAAGATATTTAAGCTTGGTTTTCAGCGCTTTATCGAAAAGCTTCGACATCTCCTCGTCTTCCGCGGCAAGAAGAGTCTTCAGCTCATCGTGACTGAACTCGTTTTTCGATAATATTTCGTCGAAGACTGACATCTGAAAATTTTTGCAAATATATAAAAAATGTAGGGGCGAATTAACATCCGCCCCCACAAATTTTCGAATCGGAAAACCGATTAGATGATACCCTGAGCTAACATAGCTTTTGCAACGCGCATGAAGCCGGCGATGTTGGCGCCCTTCACGTAGTTGATAGAACCATCTTTCTGTTTACCGTACTCAACGCACATGTCATAAATGTCGTTCATGATCTTGTGCAGTTTCTCGTCAACTTCTGGAGCTGTCCAGTTGATGTGAGCTGCGTTCTGGCAGATCTCGAGACCTGATGTAGCAACACCACCTGCGTTAACAGCCTTACCTGGAGCGAATGGGATACCCTTCTTCTGGAATGCCTCGATAGCACCTGGCTGGCAACCCATGTTAGAAACTTCAGCGACATATTTCACGCCGTTCTTGATCAATTCTTTAGCATCCTCTTCAGCCATCTCATTCTGGAAAGCGCATGGGCATGCGATATCGCATTTCACGCTCCAAGCTTTCTTACCAGCGGTGAACACAGCCTTCTTCGGGAATTTGTCGGCCATATCCTGAACCTTGTTACGGTTCGAAGCACGCATATCGAGCATGTAGTCGATCATATCCTTGGTGATACCGTCTTTGATTTCGCAGACACCGTCTGGGCCAGAGATAGCGACGACTTTAGCGCCGAGTTCTGTAGCTTTGATAGCTGCACCCCATGCCACGTTACCGAAGCCTGAGAGAGCGACTTTCTTGCCCTTCATTGTCTCACCGTTCTGGTGAACCATGCGGTCGACATAGTACATTGCACCGAAACCTGTTGCTTCAGGACGGATCAATGAACCACCCCAGCCGTAGCTCTTACCTGTAAGAGCGCCTGTGCTGTGCTCGCGAGCAAGTTTCTTGTAAGCACCATAGAGGTAACCGATTTCACGGCCGCCGACGCCGACGTCACCAGCTGGTGAATCCTGGTCAGCACCGATGTTTCTCCAGAGCTCATACATGAAAGCCTGGCAGAAACGCATGATTTCAGCGTCTGATTTGCCTGTTGGGTCGAAATCAGCACCACCTTTACCGCCACCGAGTGGGAGGTTGGTCAATGAGTTCTTGAAGATCTGTTCGAAGCCCAAGAACTTAAGCATTGAAACGTTCACTGCTGGGTGGAAACGGAGACCGCCTTTGTATGCGCCGAGAGCGGCGTTGTACTGGACACGGTAACCGAGGTTAACCTGCACCTGGCCTTTGTCGTCAACCCAAGTAACACGGAATGTGAAGATACGATCAGGTTCAACTAAACGTTCAACGATCTTAGCAGCCTCAAATTCCGGATGCTTGTTGTAAACTTCTTCGATTGATTCGAGCACTTCGCGAACTGCTTGCAAATACTCTTTTTCGCCTGGATGTTTCTTTTCCAGGTTTTCCATGATAGTTTTAACTTTCATTACTCTATTATATTTAAAGTTAACAATGTGTTTGAAATTTTTTGCAAAATTAGTACTTTATTTTATAATTAACAATTATTTTCAAAAATATTTTTATTTCTCTCTTCCGACATACTCACCTTCTCGCCAAAGCAAGATTTCACTGATACTTCCGTCGATATTGAAGTGCGTCTCCTTACCGTCTTTAAGGTTATTTTTGTAATGAATTTCAGCATTCTGATACATTCCGCCCTCGCTATAACCCTTCTGGACACCCGTTCCCCTGTCATAAACCGCACTGCTGCCGATACTGCCGTCAGGATAATACATAATCCAACCGCCATGCATCATGCCATCAAGATACTCACCCTCAACAAACGGCTTTCCATTATCATAATATTGATAAAAAGGACCGTCCAAAACGCCATTTTTATATGAAGAATTTTTAACTAAAACGCCAAATACATTATACTCTTCAACCGCTCCATCATATTGATTGTCAACATAATACGACTTCTCCTCAAGATTGCCATTCTCGTACCAACGCGTAGCTTCGCCATTCAGAAGATTCATCTTGTAAACAGCCTCCATCGAAGGCTTGCCATTGTCGTAATACCACCTGCAAAGGCCATCCAACTTACCGTCGGTGTAATGCAATTCCGACTTAATGGTGCCATCAGGCCAATACGATTTCACAGCATCGTCCTTTTCTCCACAAGAAGGAAGTAAAATACTGATTATCAATAATATAGAAATAAAAAACTTATTTCTCATAGCCCGTCTTCAAAACGACTTTATTATAACCTTTGAATTGATAAACGTTCCAGAAAGTATTCTCATAACCGGATGTATCCGAATTTCTTTCGAAATGGAAGCGGGTCTGCAGCAACGGAGTGTTGTAATAAGGCAGATTGTCCATCATATTTTCGCCGTAAATGTTAAGCACATTCAAGAAATACCAGCCGATATCGAATCCCTGATAAGCATAATCGTTAGGCTCAGTTTCGTATCTGTTTCTAAACTTACAAATGAAACTTTCAGTCCTAATATTCTGATAATCAACGAATTCATCGTCAAAATAGATGGCATGCATCTTCATCAGGTTGTCGTTGAACAGGCGGTCGAATTTGCTCCATTCGGGCAGCATGATAACAGTAATCGGGTAATGCTCAATGAGCTTCGTCACCTTATTGACGATCTCATTTGCAAAGACCTTATCGTTGCCATAAACGATGAAAAGATTGTTTCGCATCGAGGAGGCGTAATTCTTCACGAAATGCAGACTGTCGCGCTCGTAATTGATGTTCACCACCTGATTCTGGAATGCCGTACTATCGTCGATATTTCTCTTTAAGATATTGACATCCAATGAGATATTGTCGGTCAGGTAATCTGATGCTTCAAATTCGACTTTAAGATATTTCCACCTCTTCTGATGGGTCTTGATCACCTTGACGATATGCCTGTTGTCGACATACGAACAGCTGTCGATATTACGATTCACGATTTCATTAATCTGATCGATAATCAACGGATCGCTATCTTCTTTTTCCCTGATAATGAAGACGTTATTGGCGTGGTAATATCTCTTGATAAGACTGTCCAGCGGCGCCATCTGACTTTCAAACGACGGCTTCACTTTGATCACATTCGGATGATTATCAACGATTTCAGAACGTTGCGTGATAGGATTCACTATCGGGATGTTGTTTTCCGATGCAAACTGACGCACCACATGGAACGGCTTGAGATAGAACGGTCCGATAATCATGTCGGCAGTTGCCAGCCAAGGGTCATTTATGGCCTCAACGGCCTTTTTCACGTCGTTGTCGACATCGTAAACCTTCAGCTCTAGCTGCATATTGCGACTGTTGACCACCGAGTCGGCGGCAATCATGAAACCCTCGTAAAAATGCAGAAACGAGAACGGTTTCGAGAGAAGCAGCTTATTCGACGGCTCCGACGACAAAAACTGACCGTCGACCTGCTCGAGGTAGAGCGGTGTCATGAGAGCCACACGGTAAGCCTCTTGCGCCTTGACCTCAGCAGAAGCCAGCAGACACAGGCAAATCAGAATATTGAATAGTTTTTTTAACATTACTTTTCGTTATGCGGGAGCGGCACAAAACCGTTGCCCATCACTTCAGCACTCTCAATCACGTTGACGAATGCATTCGGGTCGAGGACGCGAAGGTTCATCTTCAGCTTCACCAGATCGGCGCGGTTGAGGTTGGTGTAAATCATCTTACGCTCCTGCCCTTTATATAATCCCGTGCCAACAAAACACGTTCCACCCCTCTCCAAGTCGTTGATAATGAACGCTCTAACCTCGTCAACCTTATCGGTAATGATGAATGCCGTCTTGTAGCTCTTGATACCGTCGACGACCAGGTCGATGATCTTGCTTTCTATCACAATCAAGAGGATTGAGTAGATTGGCAGACGGATCTGACCGAGCAGCAATGACGTCAATGTGATTATCGAGTCAACTATCATTACTAACGTTCCGAGAGAGATTTTAGTATATTTGTGCAGAATCATTGAGATGATATCGCTGCCGCCTGATGTGGCTCCCGATTTGAACACGAAGCCGATGGCAAGACCATAGATGCCGCCTGAGACGAGGGTGTTGAGAAAGTAGTCGGGTTTGAAATACATGTTTGTACCAAGGATTTCGAGCATCGACTTATCTATTGCCTGTCCTTCTGTCACTTCGTGCATAAATTCAAAGATGACAGGTTTGTAGCCCCATGTCGACTCGAGGACGAAGGTGCATCCGAAGATGAGAATCGTCGAGAGGATGGTCTTGAAGCCGAACTTCGGTCCGAGTATCCACGTTCCGATGACGAGCAGCGGGATGTCCATGCAGATGGCGTATAGTGACACCTTCCACGGGTACAACGCGTTGATGACGTTGGAGAGACCGTAGGTGCCGCCAGGTGCGAGATGGTAAGGGTTAACGAACATCACGTCGCCCACGGCGAACAGCGCGCTTCCGAAGATCAGGAAGGCGTAGGAGATTATTTCCTGTTTCCAATTAATTTTTTGAGTCATATGTCTTTCTTTTTATTCCCATTCTATCGTCGCTGGCGGTTTCGATGAGATGTCGTAGCACACTCTGTTGACGCCTTTGACCTTATTTATTATGTCGTTCGACACTTTTGCCATGAATTCGTACGGCAGATGCACCCAGTCGGCGGTCATTCCGTCGGTTGAGATGACGGCACGCAGGGCGATGGTGTATTCGTAACTGCGCTCATCCCCCATCACTCCGACGCTCTTCACTGGGAGAAGCATCGTTCCAGCCTGCCAGATGCTGTCGTAGAGGTTGTCGGCCATCTCGTTAGGATACGACGCGCTCGGCAGCTCGCATTTCCATTCTCTGAGTCCGCGGATGAAGATGTCGTCGGCATCACGCAGGATGCGGAGTTTCTCTTCAGTCACCTCGCCGAGGATGCGGATTCCGAGACTCGGTCCCGGGAACGGGTGACGGCCCACGAGCTCACGCTTTATGCCGAGCGCGCGACCTACACGACGCACTTCGTCCTTGAACAAGGTACGCAGCGGCTCCACAATCTTGAGGTTCATCTTCTCAGGAAGCCCGCCCACGTTATGATGCGACTTAATCTTACAGCTCGGTCCGTTGACGCTTACGCTCTCGATGACATCGGGATAGATGGTGCCTTGAGCGAGCCATTTCGCGCCGGCTATCTTCTTCGCCTCGGCCTCAAACACGTCGATAAACGTCGATCCGATGGCCTTACGTTTCGCCTCAGGATCTGTCACGCCAGCGAGCTTGCTCAAAAACAGGTCGCCTGCATGAACGCCAACCACGTTGAGTCCCAAGTCTTTATATGAATCGAGGACGTCTTCAAACTCGTTTTTGCGAAGCAGTCCGTTGTCGACAAAGATACATGTCAGGTTTTTGCCAATGGCTTTGTTGAGCAAGACTCCGGCCACAGTGCTATCGACGCCGCCCGAAAGTCCCAGTATCACCTTGTCGTCACCGAGTTTGGCGCGCATTGCCTCGACGGTGGTGTCGATAAACGAGTCGGGAGTCCAGTTGCCATGGCATCCGCAGATGTTCATCGCGAAGTTTTCAAGCATCTTCGGGCCTTCCTTGGTATGGAACACCTCCGGATGGAACTGCACCGCCCAGGTGTCCTCACCGTCGATCTTATAAGCAGCATTCTGCACGTCATCGGTCTTGGCGATAACATGAGCATTTGCTGGCAGTTTGGCGATGGTGTCACCATGCGACATCCACACCTGCGAGGTCTTCGAGACGCCTTTAAACAAGACGTTGTCGTCCTCAACCACTGTCAGCATCGCGCGGCCGTATTCCCTTGCTAATGAAGAGTTTACCTCTCCTCCATAGTGATACGCCATAAACTGCGCACCGTAGCATATTCCGAGCAACGGCAGCTTGCCTTTGATGCCCGACAAATCGGCAAAAGGAGCCTTCTCATCGCGCACCGAAGCCGGACTTCCGCTAAGGATCACGCCTTTGATATCGCTAGTAATTTCTGGGATTTTGTTGTATGGATGGATCTCACAATAGACGTTAAGCTCGCGCAGACGGCGACCTATCAACTGCGTCACTTGTGAACCGAAATCTAAAATCAGAATTGTTTCCTGCATGGTTGTTAAATTTTCGGTGCAAAATTACAAAATTTATGGCGACATTTTACGTTATTTTATAAAAAAATTGCTACCTTTGTAGCGTAAATTTTCGCATCATGGCTAAGAAAGTTAAAAAGACTAAGAAAAAAGGCGTTTCCGGGAAGAAAAAAGGAAATATCTTCACAAAAATATTGGTTGTCATACTTGTTTTGATTCTGGCATTTTTCATTGCCGCGCAGTTCCTTACACCTTCAAAACCTGATATCAACGCCAATGGTGCCTGGATGAACGGCAACGATCAGTCGCTCATCATCAAGGACAACCGCTATGCCATCTACCTTAGCGGCATCGAGCGCGACCACCCTATCGTCGGCGAATGCAAAATCAAAGGCAACGTCATCACTTTTGTAAATAAAAAAGACCCTTGCGAGGGTGCAAAAGGTCTTTATGAGGTGAGTTTCAACGGCAACGACATCGTTTTCAAATGCAAGGACGACGGCTGCTCGAAACGTCAAGCCATACTGCTTAACGACTGGATGTGGCTCGACACCGATATGGACGACATCACTATCGACGAGTGATTATTCAAACCACTGTTTCTTCTTGAAAAACGTGGTGTACACGTACATCACGACAGTTATGAACACGAGTCCGAGTCGTGAGAGTTTGTAGTCGCCTGCGAGGTCGTAAACGATGAAATCACGAACGACAAAGCACACTATCCCCAGCAATATAAACAGGTATACGATATTCAATCTGTTGATGACCACGCGTCTGCGTTCAGGGTCATAAATCCTTTTTGCGACTGCAGGCATCCCGAAATAAAACACCACATAAGCGGTAATCAATGTCAATTCAATAATTCTTTCGATATCCATAATTACATCCTTTTATTTTTCTTAAGTGCTTCATTTATAATCCACTGGATCTGCCCGTTGATGGAACGGAACTCATCCGCCGCCCACTTTTCAACGGCATCCATCGTTTTGGCATCGAGACGCAAAACGAAATTTTTGGTATTTTCTTTGTCTTTAGCCATAAACATTGTGTTAAATCAACAAATGTAGCAATGACGGCAATCCAATAATTGCAGTGAAAACCACGACAACAAGGATGCTTCTCCAAACCGATATCACTTGGCAGTCGATGAGTTCGTTTTCATCTACAAATTTAATAGTTGACATCATCTCATCATAAAGATGCTTAGTCTGTTCTTCAGTCTTTAAGTTGATGTAAATCAGACTATTAGCAGTTTTTAATTCGATAACTGGACCTTTCAAATGATTCTCGACATACAGATAACCTTTTTTGTATAAACCATTTTTAATTCCGTATATCCCCTTCCATCTTTTTATGCCGCCATAACCGTTGATACGAAACATACCACCAGGCAACTTATCAATCAGTCTGATTGATTTTATTGTATAATTATGGATGTTGGCAGGATACATCAAATCTCTTATTATGATTATGTCGTTGAAAATCTCAAAAATTGGCGTTTTGCCAACTAAGATGACAAACAACACGGTCAATACAGCGACTATCGCGATGTAAATACCCATTATTAACATTCCATTCATAATCAATCAGTTAAAGTTTCTTCAATACGTTTTGACATGATATTTTCTTCAGAAACAAACTTGTCGTAAACGAAGAAAATCAACACAATAATTGCCATCGTGATTATTCCGGCGAGACCTGCTAAACCGTTAATCAAATCGCTGCCGCCGCTGATGAAAAGCATCGTGGCACCTGCCAAAGCGTTGATTGTTCCGTGGAAAATGGCGGCCGGATAAACCGATTTCGCTTTAAGCACGAGATAAAGCTCGATTGGAGTCATAACGAGGCACATTGCAATCATCATGAAAATGCCAGCGACGTTATGCTCGGGATAGTTATGTCCCATGAGAATTATCGGGAAATGCCAGATTCCCCAAAGGATACCAATGAAAAGGCACGCGAGCCAGAAGTTCTTGCCTCTCAATGCATTTACAAGGTAGTTGCGCCAGCCGTACTCCTCACCGAACGCAGCGATGGCATTGATGGTGATGCCAGCAAAGAGTCCTGAAACTAGTGTTGTTATGATGACAACTTTAGGATTTTGCATTGCCGAAATCTTCGCCATATCTTCGGGTGACAGGTTTTCCATTCCAGGAATTTTCGGCATGTGGAACTTCAGTTCGCAGCCGTCGAACAGCGAGTTGACGATGATGGTTGCGGCAACAATCACAACTGGCAAAAGCCATGCGATGAGCCACGACCATCTGATTTTGAACTTCAGCAAGCCTGTTCCACCGAGTTTTTCCTTGTTTATCAACTGAATAGCGATAGCACAAATCAGCGGGAAGAACATGTAGGCTGTCGCGAAAAGCGAATATGCCATAGGGTTGTCGGTGGTGTTGTGGATGCCCCTACCCCAATACATAATGGCGGCGAAGATCCAAGAGACCACGCAGACAATTACGGAAAATCTTAATGCTTTTTTCATGATTATTGATATAATGTTCCGGTATTAACTACAGGTTGGGCGGCATCGTCGGCGCAGAGGACAACCATGAGGTTGCTGACCATAGCGGCTTTCTTGTCGTCGTCGAGTTCCACGACCTGTTCGTCTTTGAGCTTATCGAGAGCCATCTTCACCATCGAAACGGCGCCTTCGACAATCTTTTCACGTGCTGCGATGATTGCCGCCGCCTGCTGACGACGCAACATAACCGCTGCGATTTCCGGCGAATAAGCCAAGTAATTGATGCGCGCCTCGATCACCTCAAGTCCCGACATTGCCAGACGGTCGTTGAGTTTTCCGAGAAGTATATCGTTGATTTCAGAGCCCCCGGCGCGCAATGTCAAATCGCCATTGCTGATGTCGCCATTCTCGTCGTAGGCGAACATTCCGGCCACTTCACGCAAGGCAGCGTCGCTCTGCACTCTCACGAAGCTCTCGAAAGCACGCATACGGCTCAAAACAGCAATACTGTCGCCAGTTCCCGCAGGGCTGGCAGCCATAGTCTGAGAGTCGATTTCAAACATAGCTTTGTAAGTGTCTTTCAGCTTCCACACAAGAATCTGACCGATCATGATAGGGTTACCGGTCTTGTCATTCACCTTGATTGGATCGACGTTGAGGTTACGAGCGCGAAGAGACACTTTCTTTGACGAATAGAACGGGTTAACCCAGTAAAAACCGACTGAAGTCATGGTTCCGCAGTATTTTCCGAAGAAAACCATCACCATCGCCTCGTTCGGCTCCAGTTTACGAAAGCCAACGCAGAAAATGATGTCGAGAATGAACAATACCACACTTCCGAGGATAAGAAGAGGTTGTCCGATGTTAACAAATTCGACAAATCCCCAAATTGACAATGCAAAGAGAGCAATGACTACAAACAGCATCAAAAATCCATTGATTTTCAATCCTTTAAATTCAAATTCTTTGTTTTCCATGGTTGTATTTTTTTAGATGATTACTTTTATTTTGTGATATTATTTTGATATCATTTTCACATCGCAAAAATACAACATATTTTATAATATGCAAGCTTTTTTTTAAAAAAATTTAAGAAAATTTAAAAAATTATTTAATCACTTGATTATCAAGCAATTTCGCGAACGCAATCTTAAACCAAGCGGTATAATTTTGAGGATTTTTCTCGATATCCTTAGTGATATTCTCAACCGTTTCGTATTTATACGACTCCACTTCCGCCCTATTAATAATAGGTGTCGCATCGGTAGTGCCGATGAACACATGATCAAACTCATGCTCGATGAGACCCTGCATCACGTCGGCCTTGTAGATGAAGCTGAACACCTCTTTGAGGTCGCACTCCATCCCCATCTCCTCCATCAGGCGGCGTTTGGTAGCATCTTGCAACGACTCTCCGTCACGCGGATGGCTGCAGCAGGTGTTGGTCCACAAGCCCGGAGTGTGGTATTTCGTGAGCGCACGCTGTTGGAGCAGCATCTCCCCTTTGCTGTTGAAGATGAAAATCGAGAAGGCACGGTGCAGCGTCGGGTTGACGTGAGCCTCTTGCTTCTCCATCAATCCAATTTTATTGTCTTGATTATCAACGAGGACGACGTATTCGGGCATGGTTTAAACGTTGAATCTGATGTTGATGATGTCACCGTCTTTCACCACGTAATTCTTTCCTTCGACGGCAAATTTTCCGGCTTCTTTGACGGCCTGTTCCGAACCGTAATGCAGGAAGTCTTCGCAGCTCATCACCTCAGCGCGGATGAAGCCTCGCTGGAGATCGCTGTGGATAACGCCGGCTGCTTCTGGAGCTGTGTCGCCAATATGGATGGTCCAAGCACGAGTCTCATCAGGACCAGTTGTGAAGAATGACTGCAACTTCAGTGTGCTGTATGCGAGGCGCACGAGTTTGTTCACACCAGGTTCAGTCAAACCTGCATCTTCCATAAACAGAGCGCGGTCAGCCTCATCGAGTTCGGCAATCTCCGACTCGAGTTTTCCGGCAAGGATAATCATATCTTCGCCATGGAGAGCGGCTTTCACAGCCTCGGTGTATTTGTTTCCGGTGAGCGCCGAGGCGTCGTCAACGTTGCAGACGTACATTATCGGCTTGACCGTAAGCAGTTGAATATCTTGAATATACTTCTTATCTTCCTCTGGCACGTTGGCGGTGCGGGCGTTCTGCATATTTTCGAGCACCTCTTTGTATATCGTGAGCACCTCGAATGCGCGTTTGTTGTCTTTATCGCCGTTTTTCAGCAGTTTCTCCACGCGTTGCAGCTTACGTGTCACGAGGTCGAGGTCGCGCACCTGAAGCTCGAGGTCAACCAGTTCCATATCGCGCACCGGGTCGATGCTGCCCTCGCTATGCGGAACGTTCGGGTCGTCGAAGCAGCGCAAAACATGAATCAGCGCATCGACGGTCTGCACCTCGGCGAGAAGTTTGTTACCGACACCTTGTCCTCCCTTGCTCAGACCAGGAAGATCGACGATTTCGACGGTGGCCGGAACGATACGCTTCGAATGCGAGATATTGTCGATAAGTTTGAGGCGTTCGTCGCGCACCTCGCACATTCCGATATTCGATTTCGTAGCGAAGCCGATTTCCGCCTTAGTGTTTGATATACAATTAAATATGGTTGTTTTTCCTGTGTTGGAAAGTCCGATAATTCCGCAATTCAGTGCCATAAAATTATTTTTTTTGCAAAAATAATAAAAAGACTTTAGACTTTAGACCTTAGACCTTAGATTTTTTTCATTTTTAATTGTTGTTTGTATCAAAATTTTTTGTATTTTTGCAGTCCATTTTCGAGCCTTATTCCGAAATTGGTTTTTGTAATTGAAAATCAATGACTTGAAATGGAAAAATAAAGTTTAACAATCCTCGATTGCCTAATTCGGAAGAGCCGTCGGGTACAATTTAAGTAAAAATAAATGAGCGAATTAGAAAACACCGTCAACGAAGAAATCCAGAACGTTGAACAGCCACAGGCTGAGGTGAAGAAAGAAACCAAGAAGACGAAACCAGTTCCAACAGATGATTTCGACTGGAGCAGCGACGCAAAGAAACACGACAGCTACAAAGCTGAAGACCGCGCCCGCATGGAAGAAATGTACGAGAAGACCATGAGTCAGATCGGCGATCACGAAGTTATCGAAGGAACAGTTGTCGCAAAGACTTCACGCGAAGTCGTCGTCAACATCGGATTCAAGTCAGATGGTGTTATTCCGATTTCAGAATTCCGTCACAACCCAGACCTTAAGGTGGGTGACAAGATTGAAGTTTACGTGGAGAACCAAGAAGGCATCAACGGCCAGCTCGTCCTTTCACACAAGAAGGCTCGCCTTCTCAAGTCATGGGACCGCGTCAACGAGGCCTACGACAGCCAGGAGATCGTCCGCGGCTTCGTCAAGAGCCGTACAAAAGGCGGCTTGATCGTCGACGTGTTCGGCATCGAGGCATTCTTGCCAGGTTCACAGATCGATGTCAAACCTATCCGCGATTACGACGTATTCGTCAACAGCACAATGGAATTCAAGGTTGTTAAGATCAACCAGGAGTACAAGAACGTGGTCGTTTCACACAAAGCCCTCATCGAAGACGAAATCGAGCAGCAGAAGAGCGAAATCATCAGCAAGCTTGAAAAAGGTCAGGTTCTCGAAGGCGTTGTCAAGAACATCACCAACTACGGCGTGTTCATCGACCTCGGCGGTGTTGACGGTCTTATCCACATCACCGACCTCTCATGGGGCCGTATCAACGATCCTAAGGAGATTGTCCAACTCGACCAGCAGATCAAGGTCGTTATCCTCGACTTCGACGACAGCAAGAAACGTATCGCCCTCGGTCTTAAGCAGCTCACCCCACATCCATGGGATGCTCTCGACCCGAACCTCAAAGTTGGTGACGTCGTTAAGGGTAAAGTCGTTGTCTTGGCCGACTACGGCGCGTTCATCGAGATCGCTCCAGGCGTTGAAGGTCTTATCCATGTGTCAGAAATGTCATGGTCACAGCACCTCCGCACAGCTCAGGACTTCCTGAAGATTGGCGACGAAGTTGAAGCTAAGGTCCTCACACTCGACCGCGAAGAGCGCAAGATGAGCCTCGGTATGAAGCAACTCGTCCCAGATCCATGGGAAAACATCCAGGAGCGTTATCCAAAGGGTTCAAAACACACCGCTACAGTGCGTAACTTCACTAACTTCGGCATCTTCGTCGAACTTGAAGAAGGCGTTGACGGTATGATTCACATTTCAGACCTCAGCTGGTCGAAGAAGATCAAACATCCGGCAGAGTTCACCAAGATCGGTGACAAGATCGATGTCGTGGTCCTCGACGTTGACCAGGAGATCCGCCGCTTGAGCCTCGGCCACAAGCAGCTTGAAGAGAACCCATGGGATGTGTTCGAAAGCATCTTCACAGTCGGTTCAATCCAGCAGGGAACAATCATCAGCACAAGCGACAAGGGCGTCATCGTCTCATTGCCATACGGTGTTGAAGGTTTCTGCCCGAACCGTCACCTGAAGAAAGAAGACGGCACAACCGCTAAGGTTGACGAGACTTTGGATTTCAAGGTCATCGAATTCTCGAAGGAAAACAAGAAGATCATCCTCTCACACTCACGCATTTGGGAAGACAAGCAGAACGCTGCTGCCGAAGTTGAGACCGCTGAGAAGGAGAAGGCTGCAAAGAACACCAAGCGTGCCGTGAAGCAGATCAACGACAACGTTGAGCGCACAACTCTCGGCGACCTCGATGTCCTCGCAACACTGAAAGAAAACCTCGAGAAAGAGGAAAAAGGCGGAAAATAATCGAAATCGATAATCGATTAAACGCAAATTGTAGGGGCGAATAATCATTCGCCCCTACGTTTTTTTCAATAAAACCAAAGGATTTTACTTCAGCGCTGATGCCTGATGATATTCACGGGCGCCGAGTTCCTTATCGAACATAAACAGTCCGAGGGCGTTGTCGCCGATAGCCTTCAATGCCTCGAGGTTCTTGCCGGCCTCTTCCTCTTCTTCAACCTGCTCGTCGATAAACCACACCATGCGGTTCTGAGTGGCATAATCTTTTTCCTTGATAGCTAACTCATTGATTTTGTGAATCAATTCGGTCACTTTCTTCTCGTGAGCGAGAGTGTCTTTGAAAGCATCGATAGGATTCTTCCAATCGGTCTGCACCTTCGCAATCGGCTTCAAAACCACGCGTGCGCCACGGCTCTGCATGTATTTGTAGAAAATCATGGCGTGGTCCTGCTCCTCCTTGAACTGAACCTCAAACCAATTGGCGATGCCGTCCAAACCCTTCGCGCGGAAGTTGGTTCCCATCGATAAATAAAGGTATGCCGACCATAATTCAGCATTAATCTGCGCGTTGATAGCGTCTTCAATCTTCTTGTTCATAGCTGTAAATTTAATGTTTATTTAGTAATTTTTAAATCTTTAAATCTTAAATCTTTAAATTATTTTTACGCAAAATTAAACCTCTTTTTTAATTTTGTCAAGAATTTTTAAATAATTTTCATTTTTATAAAAAAATGCTATAACTTTGTAAGGATAAAATTTCTCGTACTATGACAACATTCTCTTCTGCCGACAAACAGCAACTCGAAACTTTGGGAATTTCAGCGCAACAGGTTGAAAATCAAATAGTTCAGTTTAAAAACGGATTTGCTTTCAGCGACCTCATCGCTCCTGCCACAATAGGCAAAGGCATCGTCCGTTTCAATGAAAAAGAGATAAATGACCTTGTCAGGCAGTTCAACGAGGACAGAAAATACTACGATATCATCAAATTTGTGCCTGCTTCGGGCGCGGCGAGCCGAATGTTTAAGGACCTTTACGCCATGAAGCCCGAGGCGGTCGAGACTTTTATAAAAGGTATTCATAATTTCGCATTTTTCAATGACTTGAAATGCCAACTTCAAGCGAAAGGCAAAGATATTGAAAAGATGCTGGAAAACAAAGAGTATCAAGAGATTGTCGATACTCTGCTCAACGCCGACGGCATGAATTACGGTAACCTTCCGAAGGCATTGTTGAAGTTCCACAAATATGGCGATTCAGCCCGTCTCGCGATGGAGGAACATCTTGTGGAAGCCGCTGAATACAGCAACAATAGCGAGGTGGCGAAGCTGCATTTCACTGTGTCGCAGGAGCATCTCGACATCTTCAAAAAGATTGTGAATTATGTGCTACCGAAATACGAAAAACAGTTTGGCATCAAGTACGAAATCGGTTTCTCGGTGCAGAAGCCGTCAACCGACACCATCGCAGTCGATATGAACAACGAGCCGTTCCGCGACAAAGACGGCAAGCTGGTGTTCCGTCCGGGCGGTCACGGTGCTTTGATACAGAACCTCAACGACTTACACAAGGAAATCATCTTCATAAAGAATATCGACAACGTGGTTCCTGATCGTTTCAAGGCGACCACTTACGAATATAAAAAGGTACTCGGTGGATATCTCTTCCGCCTGCAGCAGCAACAATTCGAATACCTCGAGATGCTCGACGACGGCAACGTCACCAACGAGGAACTCAACGAAATCACCGCTTTCGCAAAAGACAAGCTGATGATCGACATCCCCGATTTCTTCAGCACCTACAACGAAATCGAGAAAATCGACTTCCTCTACGGCAAGCTCAACCGCCCGATGCGCGTGTGCGGCATGGTGAAAAACGAGGGCGAGCCTGGCGGAGGTCCTTATTTCACTCGCAACAGCAGCGACGAGATCTCGCTCCAGATTGTCGAATCGTCGCAAATCGACCATAAAAACGAGAAGCAAGAGGCGATGTTCCGCTCATCAACCCACTTCAACCCAGTGGATTTGGTCTGCGCCACACAGGATTTCAAAGGCAACTCGTTCAACCTCCCAGATTATGTCGACCCTGAAACCGGCTTCATCTCAATGAAGTCGAAAGACGGCAAAGACCTGAAAGCCATGGAGTTACCTGGCCTCTGGAACGGTGCCATGGCCGACTGGATCACCATCTTCGTCGAAGTCCCGATTCTGACGTTCAACCCAGTGAAGACGGTTAATGACTTGCTGAGGGAGACGCATCAAGGATAAAACAAAAAAGCCCGCCTCACGGCGGGCTTTTTTTACCACTCATTCTTTGAAAACATTATTTTATTTTTTCAACAATAGCTTTGAAAGCTTCTGGGTTGTTGAGAGCTAAGTCGGCTAAAACCTTGCGGTTAAGGTCGATGTTAGCTGCATGGATTTTACCCATAAATGTACTGTATGTCATACCGTACTCATGAGCTGCGGCATTGATACGTACAATCCAAAGGCTTCTGAAATCACGTTTCTTGGCCTTTCTGTCACGATAGGCGTAGGTCAAACCCTTTTCGTATGAGTTCTTCGCTACTGTCCAGACGTTCTTACGTGCGCTGAACTGTCCCTTCGTCTGTTTTAATACTTTTTTGCGTCTTGCTCTTGAAGCGACTGCATTTACTGATCTTGGCATAATTTTCTAATTTTTATCCGTTAGAGCGCCCCGCATCTTTCCGGGAACTTTCTTCCGCTCTAACAAGTTAAACAATCTTGTTGATTACATGAGAAGCATTTCTCTTACAGCTGCCATGTTGGCCTGCTCCACAATTGTCTGATGACCTAAAGCGCGTTTACGTTTGTTGGTCTTCTTTGTCAAAATGTGGCTGTGATAAGCGTGCTTTCTCTTGACTAAACCGGTGCCAGTGATTCTGAAACGTTTCTTGGCAGCGGATTTTGTTTTCATTTTAGGCATTTTAAAAACTATTTTTAAATTTTTGAATGAGTGTCTTTTTTATTTCTTCGGAGCTATCATCATCAACATGCGCTTTCCTTCAAGTTTTGGCAATGACTCAACCTTGCCTACATCCTCCAAAGCCTGCGCGAACTTGAGCATTATCAACTCTCCCTGGTCCTTGTAAGCGATGGAACGTCCGTGGAAGAACACATCGACTTTCACCTTAGCACCGTCCTCGAGGAACTTCCTGGCGTGGTTCAACTTGAACTCGAAATCGCTGTCGCCAATCTGTGCACCGAGACGTAACTCCTTGATAACCACTTTGGTAGCTTTAGCTTTGATTTCTTTCTGTTTCTTCTTCTGGTCGAAGAGGAACTTCTTGTAATCCATGATCTTACAGACCGGTGGATTTGCGCTTGGTGAAATCTCCACTAAATCGAGACCTGCCTCGTCAGCCATTCTGATGGCCTCGCGAATCGGGTGTATCTCGTTGTCACCAGCCTCGCCGACGACTCTCACCATTGGTGCCGTGATCCTGTTGTTTATTCTGTGCGGATCATCGTTCTGCTTGCTTTTCGGAGGTCTGTTCGGGTTGCCTCCGTTGTTTACTGGAAGTGCTATGGTATGTATCTCCTATATTAATTTAACAATAATTTAATATTCAACTTTTTGCTCTTCTGCCACCTGATTTTCAATCATCTTAGCGAAATCAGCGATTGGCATCGAACCGAGGTCGCCTGTACCGCGCTTACGCACTGAAACGAGGCCCTCGCCTTCTTCCTTCTCACCCACAATGAGCATGTAAGGAATCTTCTTCAATTCGGCGTCACGGATCTTACGACCGATCTTCTCGCTTCTGTCGTCCAACAACACTCTGACTTCCGAATTCTTCAATGTCTCATACACCTTCTCGGCATACTCCTGATATTTCTCGCTGATAGGCAGGATGATAGCCTGGTCAGGAGCGAGCCACAACGGGAAGTCGCCGGCGCAGTGCTCGAGCAACACAGCCACGAAACGTTCCATCGAGCCGAATGGAGCTCTGTGAATCATCACAGGACGGTGTTTCTCGTTGTCCTTGCCGATATATGTGAGGTCGAAACGCTCAGGCAAGTTGTAGTCAACCTGGATGGTACCGAGCTGCCAACGACGACCGAGTGCATCTTTCACCATGAAGTCCAACTTCGGACCGTAGAACGCAGCCTCGCCGAGCTCTTCTCTTGCCGGAAGATTCTTCTCTGCGCATGCTTCCTTGATAGCCTGTTCTGCTCTCTGCCAGTTCTCGTCTGTACCGACGTACTTTGTGGTATTCTTAGGGTCACGAAGTGAAATCTGTGCCTCAAAGTTCTGGAAATTCAAAGCCTTGAAGATGATTTCGATGATGTTCATCACGCGGATGAACTCGTCTTTCACCTGATCAGGACGGCAGAAGATGTGAGCGTCGTCTTGTGTGAACGAACGGACACGTGTCAAGCCGTGCAACTCGCCGCTCTGCTCGTAACGATACACTGTACCGAACTCTGCCAAACGGAGCGGGAGGTCTTTGTATGAACGTGGCTGCCACTTGTAAATCATGCAGTGATGAGGGCAGTTCATTGGCTTCAGCAAGTAAATCTCGCCTTCCTCAGGAGTTGTGATCGGCTGGAAGCTGTCCTTGCCGTAATGATCCCAGTGACCTGATGTCACATAAAGATTCTTGTTTCCGATATGAGGAGTGATAACCTGCTCATAACCATAGTGTTTCTGAATCTTTGTAAGATATTCCTGAAGGCGGTTACGCAGAGCTGTACCTCTTGGGAGCCACATCGGGAGACCTTTACCCACCATGTCGGTGAACATGAAAAGCTCTAGCTCACGACCGAGTTTGCGGTGGTCGCGTTTCTTAGCTTCCTCAAGAAGAACGAGGTATTCCTCGAGTTCTTTCTGCTTCGGGAAGGTGATACCGTAGATACGTGTCAGCTGCTTGCGGTTCTCGTCGCCACGCCAGTAAGCGCCAGCGATTGATGTCAGCTTCACAGCCTTGATGCATGACGTATCCGGGATATGCGGACCGCGGCACAAATCAGTGAAAGTACCTGATTTGTAATATGTTATGGTACCGTCTTCAAGCTCGTTGATAAGCTCTACCTTGTACTCATCGCCTTTCTCGGTAAAATATTTCAAAGCGTCGGCCTTGCAAACGTCAACACGCTCAAATGCCTGTTTTTCCTTGGCAAGCTCAAGCATCTTTTTCTCAATCTTCACGAGGTCGTCCTCTGTCAATGTCATGTCGCCGGTGTCGATGTCATAGTAGAAACCGCTCTCGATTGCCGGACCGATGCCGAATTTCACGCCTTTGTAAAGCTGCTCGATAGCCTCTGCCATGAGGTGGGCCGATGAGTGCCAAACTGTAGCTTTTCCTTCAGGGTCGTTCCATGTAAACAACTGAATATTAGCGTCTTCGTTGATTGGACGAAGTGCATCCCACATCTTGTCGTTCACCTTTGCTGACAACACGTTGCGAGCCAAGCCTTCGCTGATGCTTTTGGCAATGTCCATTGGCGTTACGCCCGCTTCAAACTGTCTGACTCCACCGTCAGGAAATGTAATATTTATCATATCAAATTATTTTTCGCAAAAAAGCGCTGCAAAATTACGAATTTTTTTAACACGAAATTCACTGATTATCAAAATTTTTTCAATCAATTTTAACACGCCTTAAATCCAGCAAATTCACGGGGTTCCCGTCGAATCCGCTCACCCTTTTGTTGACGAAGCGCAGCACCTCGTCGTAGAAAAGCACCACAACAGGCGCCTCAGTCATCATCAAAGAGTCCATTACGTGATATATTTCAGCTCTGATTTTCAAGTCGTTAGTGGCAATCGCTTTCGCATAAAGCTCATCAAATTTCGTGTTCGAATAATGAGTGTAATTCGGACCTTTCGGAGCAAAATTTTCGGTCGTGAAAAGAGAAAGATAATTCTCAGCATCGGGATAATCAGCCACCCACGACGAGCGGAAAAACGGCAGACTGCATTGGGCACGCTTCTCACGCAATGCCGCCGGCATCATCTCCTCCACTTTGCAAACCAGTCCGACATCGGTCACCGACGACTGCACAAACTTCGCCAAATCGATGTAATCCTTTGTGGTATAAAGCTTTATCTCGCTTCCTTGCAGATGATATTTTTCGATAATCTCGAACGATTTCTGCTGGTTGAAGGCATATCCGATTTGTCCCAAAGAATCGTATCCTGGCAATCCCGTAGGGATAATTCCGCCGTTTCCAGGAGTTCCGATGCCGTTTCTAAGATACCGCAGCATCTTCTCTCTGTCAATCGAATAATTCACCGCCTGACGCAACGCCACTTGACGCTCTTTATCATCTCTTTCCTCTTGATTATCAATGTAAAACGAAAGATATTCAGTGTTCAGATACGGCTCACGGATCAGATAAAAACGGTCTTCATATTTACTTCTCAAAAATCCGTCGCGAGTCAGAAGTTCGTCTTTGTAACGCGCATCCACACCCGACATGAAATCGGTTTTCCCTTTCACAAACTCCATAAAAGCAACCTGCTTGTCGATAAGAAAACTAACCGAAACGGCATCAATATAAGGTAATCTTTGACCATTTTCAAACTCAAAATAATCAGGATTTTTGCGCATTACGAGGCGCACACCTTCTTTCCAATACTGAAATTTAAATGGTCCGGTTCCAACCGGATGACGGCCAAAGTTTTCGCCATAAAACTCGACCGCTTCGTGAGGCACCACCGAGGCGTAAGTCATTGATAATATGCCGAGAAACGCTGGAAATGGCTCTTTCAATTCAATTTGAAAAACGCTGTCGTTCAATGCCTTAAAAGCATAACTGTTGTCATCTTGTTTCACCTGAGCGAAAATCCAAGTTCCTGGCGAACTTAACTTCCTGTCAATCAATCTGTTGAACGAGTATTCAAAATCTTGAGCCACCACCCTCCTATTCTGCCCGTTGAAGCAGCTATCGTTATGGAAAAACACGTCGTCGCGAAGCAAGAAAGTGTATGTTTTTCCATCTTCAGAGATGTCCCAACTCTTTGCCACCGCCGGCACCACGTTCATCTTGTTGTCGAAGGCTACCAAGCTGTTATACAATTGGTTACAGGCCCAGATATGCGGCTGGTCTTTGGCATAAATCGGGTCCAAAGTCAAGATGCCTGCCGCCTCGTTGTACTTGAAAATCTTGAGGTTTTCGTCATCCGACTTTCGTCCGCACGAAGTGAAAAGCAAAATTGCGAATAATATGTAATATAGTTTTTTCATCACTGCAAAAATACAAAAATTTTCCATCTATTAAACTATTAAGCTACTAAGCTATTAAACTAAATTGTATTTTTGCAAAAAATTTGGAAGAAATGCGCATTAAAGAAATTCACAGCGACCGCGGCGTCCTCGTCATCACCGATTTCGGTGACCGCACGATGATTATCCCTTTGAACAACCGCGACAAGCTGTTGAGTTTCATGCGCTCGAACGCCAGCAACACGCCACTCTTCCCGATGGAAGTGATCGACAGTCTCGCCAAAGTGGCCTCGCACAAGGTGCAAATTAAGATGGAAGCGAAGAAAATTCTTCCCGAATGGCCTTATTTCGTTTTAGACGTAAACTTCAGATACTCAAAGAGTTACGACATCTCATTTGAGGAGCCGTTTTTCAAACTCTCCCACCCTCTCGACGACGGTACCGATTTCTTCCGCGTCGAATATGAAGAGATTGAGAGCGACTTTACGCCCAACGGCAAATATCGTGGCGCCCACGCCCGCCGCTACCACCTCGACGAGATAATGGAAAGTCTGGAATATCTCGCAAAAGACACCCCAGACCTTGTACTTGAAGTTGTTATCCAGACGACTGCCGGAGAGATTTACACTTCAGAGAAAATCTCTTTAAACTTTCAACTTTAAACTACTCTAAACCCTACACTCTCAACTCTAAACTAATCAGGATTTGAATCCTGCTATTTTCTTGTGCGAATCAACCAGGAATTTATTGTAATCCAACGAGTTAACCTCTTGTTCTTTTTCGAGGGCGAGGTCCAGAACCTCGAGCATGTTGTCGACGAAATGGAACTGCAGGCCTTCGATGTATTCCTTCTTGATGTCCATGAAATCGCGCTCGTTGTCACGTGACAAAATGACATCTGTCACGGCGTTGCGCTTGGCAGCGAGCATCTTCTCCTGGATTCCGCCAACCGGCAAAACTCTGCCACGAAGCGTGATTTCGCCTGTCATTGCAAGCTTGTCCTTCACTCTGCGTTGTGTGAACGCCGACGTCAATGCTGTCAGCATGGTGATGCCTGCCGATGGTCCGTCTTTAGGTGTTGCACCCTCCGGAACGTGGATATGGACATTCCATTCCTCAAACACTATCGGATTGATTTTCAACTCATTAGCATGTGCCTTGATAAACTCGTATGCTATCGTGGCAGACTCTTTCATCACATCGCCGAGGTTGCCTGTCATGTTCAACGCTCCCCTGCCCCTGCTCAAGCTGACTTCAATCGACAGAATCTCTCCGCCGACCGGAGTCCAGGCCAAACCGATGGCGACGCCTGGCATGGCATGTTTCACCTCTTCTTCGTCGTGATGCATAGGCACGCCAAGGGCTTTCTTGAGGTCATCCTCAGTGACTTTCTTCTCGTAGTTGCCACCGATAACGATTGATTTCGCCTTCTTGCGAATGACATCGGCGATTTTACGTTCGAGGTTACGAACGCCGGCTTCACGGGTGTAGTCGTCGATAATCTTATAGATGATTTCCTCAGAAAACACCACATCTTTCGACTTCAAGCCGTGTTCTTTCAGCTGTTTCGGAATGAGATGGCGTTTTGCAATCTCGTATTTCTCCTCACGCAGATAACCATTCAGGTCGATGATTTCCATTCTGTCGCGCAATGCCGGGTGGATGGTCTGAAGGTTATTAGCAGTGGCGATAAACATCACCTTCGAGAGGTCGTAATCCAACTCGATGAAGTTATCGTTGAAGGTGTTATTCTGTTCAGGGTCAAGGACTTCCAACAATGCTGCCTGCGGGTCTCCGTTGATGTTGTTGCCGCTTACCTTGTCGATCTCGTCGAGCACAAAGACAGGGTTCGACGACTTCGCCTTCTTCAGGTTTTGGATGATCCTACCCGGCATTGCGCCGATGTAGGTCTTCCTGTGTCCGCGCAACTCTGATTCATCTCTAACGCCACCCAACGACATGCGTATGTATTTGCGTCCCAACGCTTTAGCGATCGACTTACCCAACGAGGTCTTACCAACGCCCGGAGGTCCGACCAAGCACAAAATCGGGGCTTTCATGTCGTTTTTCAGCTTCAAAACAGCCAGATGCTCTACAATTCTGTCCTTGATTTTTTCAAGTCCGAAATGGTCTTTGTCGAGCACTTTCTGAGCGTGTTCGAGGTCGAAATTATCCTTTGTATATTCATTCCACGGCAGTTCAACCAGATATTCCAGATAGTTATGTTGAATACCGTAATCCGCCTGCTGAGGATTCATTCTCTGCAGCTTCTGGAGCTCTTTTTCAAACACCTCAGCCACTTCCTTGCTCCATTTCTTCTTAGCCGCCTTCGCCTTCAGTTCCTTCACGTCCTGTTCGTTAGGCGTGCCGCCGAGCTCTTCCTGAATAGTCCTAAGCTGTTGATTAAGAAGGTATTCGCGCTGCTGCTTGTCGAGGTCGGTCTTCACCTTGCTCTGAATATGCTGCTTGAGGTCGACCATCTGCATCTCTTTGTTGAGAAGCTTCAGCAACTCATTGGCAAACTTCGTTATCTCGTTGATTTCCAACAGCTTCTGACGGTCTTCCATCTTCGCCACGAGGTTGCTCGCGATGAAGTTTACCATAAACCAAGGGCTCTCGATATTGCGGATTGCAAATGTCGCTTCAAACGGCACTGCTCCCGACTTCTGCACGATCTGCATCGCCATGTCCTTGATGCTCTGAATCAGAGCTTTGAACTGGCGGTCGCGTGGCACTGCCGAACTGTCACCATACGGAGTGATTCTGCCACGCAGATAAGGCTCTGTGACAGTTATCTCTTCCAGACGGAAACGGCGTTTACCTTGAATGATGACGGTGGTGTTTCCATCAGGCATTTCAAGGGTTTTCATCACCTGAGCGATGGTACCTATCTCGAAAAGGTCGGCCTGCTGCGGGTCTTCCACCTTAGCGTCGCGTTGCGTGATGACGCCGATGTCCATACCTCTTTTATATGCGTCCTTCACGAGACGGATAGTCTTGTTGCGGCCCACAGTGATAGGTATGACGACGCCCGGGAAAAGCACGGCGTTACGCAAAGCCATTATTGGCAGTTCCTCAGGCAGCTGCGCGTCGATCATGCGTTTCTCGTCTTCAGGCGAAAACAGCGGAATATATTCGGTGTCAGCTTCGATGATGTCGCTGACAATGATTTCGTGGTTGATTTTATTACCCATAAAAACGTTTTTTCAAATAGCTTCCATCAAAAATCGTGCCAAGACATTTTGTCATGAAAAAGCCCTTGTCATTACTGGCAAGGGCAAAACTTCATTATGAAAAATTTAACAAACCTATTCCGTTATTATTTTTTCTTAGCTTCCTGGAATTTTTTGTACTTGCTGTTGAATTTATCAACGCGACCAGCTGTGTCGACAAGTTTCATCTTACCAGTGTAGAATGGGTGTGATGTGTTTGAAATCTCAAGTTTCACCAGCGGATACTCATTGCCGTCTTCCCAAACGATAGTCTCTTTGGTATTGATGGTGGAACGTGACATGAAAGCGTGGTCGTTTGACATGTCTTTAAACACGACCAGTCTGTAATTCTTTGGATGTATGTCTTTTTTCATTGCTGTATAATTTTCTTTCAATCGGGCTGCAAAAATACAACATTTTTTAATACGAAAAATATTTTTTTGAAAATTTTTTGAAAAAATTTATTTTCATTGATTTTTGTACACCATATTAATTTTATTACTAACTTTGCAACGCAGAAAAATATCGAATTTTATAATTAAAAACAACTTAAAATATAACGTAATGAAACACAATTTCAATGCGGGACCATGTGTCCTTCCAAAAGAAGCCGTTGAATCAACAATCAACGCAATTCGTAACTTTGACAACACAGGTATCGGTTTGATGGAAATCTCACACCGTACTCCAGGTTGGGAGCGTATCATGGAGGAAACACGTCAGTTGTGGCGCGACATCCTCAATATTCCTGCAGAATATGAAGTCCTCTTCCTCGGTGGCGGCGCAAGCACACAGTTCTTCACAGTGCCGGCTAACCTTCTGAAGACAAAGGCAGCTTACCTCCAGACAGGTGTTTGGGCAAAGAAAGCCGCTAAAGAAGCTAAACTTTTCGGTAAAGTCGAGATCGTCGCTTCATCAGAAGACAAGAACTACACCTACATCCCGAAGGGCTACACCATCCCGACAGATGCTGACTACTTCCACATCACAACAAACAACACAATCTACGGTACAGAGATCCGCACCGATATGGATTGCCCGGTGACACTCGTTGCTGATATGTCATCAGATATCATGAGCCGTCCAGTCGACGTTAAGAAATACGGTTTGATCTACGGTGGCGCTCAGAAGAACGTCGGTCCTGCCGGCGTGACATTCGTCATCGTCCGTAAAGACCTCCTCGGCAACATCGGCGACCGCGCTTATATGAACCCGCTTCCAACAATGGTTGACTATAAGACACACGCTGCTGAAGAAGCCAAGAACATCAGCATGTTCAACACACCTCCGGTACTTCCTATCTTCGTTATGCACGAGACATTGACATGGTTGAAGAACACCATCGGTGGTGTCGAGGCTATGAACAAGCTCGCAGTCAAGAAGTCAAATATGCTTTACGAAGAAATCGACCGCAACAGCATGTTCGTCGGAACAGCTGAGAAAGACTCACGTTCAATCATGAACCACTGCTGGGTGATGGCTCCAGGTCGTGAAGACCTCCAGGATGCTTTCATGGCATTCGCAAAAGAACGCGGCATGGTCGGTATCAAGGGTCACCGTTCAGTCGGCGGCTTCCGCGCTTCATTATACAATGCCTGCCCAATCGAGTCAGTTGAAGCTCTCGTACAGTGCATGCAAGACTTTGAAAAAGCTAACAAGTAAGACATTGGCTGTTGGCCATTGGCTATTGGCTATTGACAATTTAAAAAAATATTGAAATGAAAGTTTTAGTAGCAACAGAAAAGCCATTCTCAGCAGCAGCTGTCAATGGAATCCAGAAAATAGTTGAAGAAGCAGGTTACAGCTTCGCAAAACTCGAGAAATACACCGACGTACAGCAGTTCTACGATGCAGTCGCTGACGCTGACGCTCTCATCGTGCGTTCAGACAAGGTGACGAAGGAAGTCATCGACCACGCCAAGAACCTCAAGATCGTGGTTCGCGCCGGCGCAGGTTTCGACAACCTCGACCTCGCAGCTTGCACAGCAAGAGGCATCGTGGCAATGAACACACCAGGTCAGAACTCAAACGCAGTCGCTGAGTTGGCAATCGGTATGATGATCTACATGGCTCGTAACACATTCAAACCTGGCACAGGTTGCGAATTGAAGGGCAAGAGAGTCGGTATCCAGGCCTACGGTAACGTCGGTCGCCTCGTGGCTGAAAAAGCTAAGGCTCTCGGCATGGAAGTCTGGGCATTCGACCCATTCGTACCAACAGAGAAGATGGAAGCTGAAGGCGTTCACGTTCCTGCAACACTCGAGGAACTCTACGCACACTGCGACTACATCTCATTGCACATCCCGGCAAACGATCAGACAAAGAACAGCATCAACTACGCTCTTCTTTCGAAGATGCCTAAGGGTGGCTGCTTAGTCAACACAGCTCGTAAGGAAGTCATTAACGAGGCCGACATGGAGAAGATGCTCGCTGAAAGAGCAGACTTCAAGTATGTCACCGATATCGCTCCGGCAAACGCAGAGGCATTGGCACAGTTCGCTCCACGTTTCTTCGCAACACCTAAGAAACAAGGTGCTGAGACAGCTGAGGCTAACATGAACGCAGGTCTTGCAGCAGCTCGCCAGATCGTGGGCTTCTTCAAAGACGGTTGCACAAAATTCCAGGTGAACAAATAGTTTACCGTTTACCGTTTACAGTTTAATTGTTTAATAGAAAATCTTAAGAAAATGTCAGTTATAAGACCTTTCAAAGGATATCGTCCACCGGTTGATATCGTTGAGAAATTAGCTTCAAGACCATACGACGTTTTGAACACAGAGGAAGCTCGCGAGGAATGCAAAGGCAATCCTTACAGCCTTCTTCACGTGACCAAGGCTGAAATCGACCTTCCAGCAGGCCACAAAGACAGCGACCTTGAGACTTACATCAAAGTTGTTGAGAACTTCAACATGTTCAAAGACTACGGATGGCTCGTCCAGGATAAAGAAGAGAAGCTGTACATCTACGCTCAGAGCATGAACCCGAAAGATGCCAATGCTCACTGGCAGTATGGTATCGTGGCATGCGCTTGGAGTGAGGACTACATCAACAAAGTGATCAAGAAGCACGAGTTGACACGTAAGGACAAGGAAGAGGACCGTATGAAACACGTCCGCATCACCAACGCCAACGTGGAGCCAGTGTTCTTCGCATATCCGGCAGTGAACGAGATTGACGCCATCGTCAACAACATCGTCCGTCACGAGAAGCCAATCTATGACTTCATCGCTAAGGAAGACGGCTTCGGTCACCGTTTCTGGGTCATCGACGACAAGGCTACCATCGCCAAGTTAGTTGAGTTGTTCGACAAGAAAGTCCCTGCAATGTACATAGCCGACGGTCACCACCGCAGCGCTGCAGCAGCATTGGTCGGACAGGAAAAGAAAGAGCACAACCCACACCACACAGGCAAAGAGGAATACAACTTCTTCATGACAGTGATCTTCCCTGACAACCAGCTGAACGTCATCGACTACAACCGTGTTGTTAAGGATTTGAACGGCTTGAGCAAAGACGAGTTCATCAAGGCTCTCGGCAAGACATACGTTGTCGAAGACATGGGAACAGAGATTTACAAGCCAGCCAAACTGCATGAACACAGTATGTACCTCGATGGTCACTGGTATAAGATGTCAGCAAAACCTGGCACTTACAACGACAGCGACCCAATCGGTGTTCTCGATGTTACTATCTTGAGCAACAACGTGTTGGACAACATCCTCGGCATCAAGGATCTCCGCACCGACAAGCGTATCGACTTCGTTGGCGGCATCCGCGGTCTCGGTGAGTTGAAACGTCGTGTCGATAACGGTGAGATGAAGGTTGCATTCGCAATGTATCCTGTTTCAATGAAACAGATCATCGACATTGCTGACACCGGCAACATCATGCCACCTAAGACAACATGGTTTGAGCCGAAACTCAGATCAGGATTGGTGATCCACACACTCGAATAAGCTGTTGGCTTTTGGCCATTGGCTATTGGTTAAAAAAAATCCCGCTGCGGCGGGATTTTTTTGTATCTTTGCAAAAAATTTAGATCATTATGGAGAAATCTTTTGATCCCAATGCGGCGGCAGCGCTCGGCTCGGGAATCTACGGATTGCCTTGCACAGCTGAGGAAGCCGAGATTATCATCATCCCTGTGGAATGGGAGTTGACGACAAGTTACAACCGTGGCACTGTCGACGGTCCGAGTGCGGTGTTCGACGGCTCGATGCAGGTCGACCTCTGTCATCACGACTACCCCGATTTGTGGCAGCGTGGCATCTGGATGGATGAGTTCCCAAAGGAATTAAGGAAATTGCATGACAAATTGTCGCCTGTCAGCGAAGAGATCATCGAGGCCATCGAAAGCGGCGATGCCGACGAGTTTCCGTGGAAATACGAGGCAAAATACAAAGCCATCGAAGACGGTTTTGAGAAAATGTTCGCTTGGCTGCGCGAGCGCATCGAGTTTTGGAAGAAACAAGGAAAGAAGGTGGGACTATTAGGCGGCGACCACAGCACACCTCTGCCCTATCACCAATACCTTAATAATATAGTAGGTGTAGGATACGGAATACTGCACATCGATGCACACAGCGACCTGCGCGAGCGCTTCGAAGGGTTCGAATATTCGCATGCATCAATATTCTATAATGTTTTGAAGCTTGAAAAAGTGGAAAAACTGGTGCAGGTGGCAATACGCGACTACTGTCATCAGGAGAAGCAGCTGATAAAAAACTCAAACGGCCGCGTGAAGGTATTTTACGACCGCGACAACCGCCGCAGGATGTACGAAGGCGCCACTTGGAAGCAAATTTGCGACGAGATAGTGAAGGAATTGCCTGAAAAGGTTTATATTTCAGTCGATATCGACGGTTTGGATCCGAAGCTTTGTCCTAACACCGGCACTCCGGTTCCTGGAGGTATGGAATACGAGGAACTGATGTATCTGCTCAACAGAATCAAGGAATCTAAGAAAGAGATTATAGGTTTTGATTTGTGTGAAGTCTCGCCTGGCGAAGGCACCGAATGGGACGGCAACGTCGGAGCGAGAGTGCTGTATCACCTTTGCGGAATCATTTAATGAATTGAAAATTGAGAATTGATAGTTGAAAATTATTAATAGTTATTAATTGTTAATAATTTTGAAAATAAAAAGAGGGAAACAGTGATCTGTGTTCCCTCTTAATTATTAAACTGTAAACGGTAAACCGTAAACTATTCCATGTTTGTGTACACTGCCTGAACGTCTTCGTCGTCTTCAACTTTATCGAGGAAGTTCATGATGCTTTCAATCTGTTCGTCGTTGAAAGCGACAGGGTTGTTAGCAAAACGCTGGAGGTTAGCCTTCACGATGTTGACTTTCATCTTCTCCAATGCCTCGTGCATTGTGCCGTATGATGTCCAGTCGCTGTAGGCGAAGGTGCCGTCTTCAGTCTCTTCAATCTCTTCGAGACCAGCGTCGATGAGTTCGAGCTCGAGGTCGTCCTTGCTCATTCCGGCAGGGATTTCGATCTGGAACACAGCCTTACGTGTGAACATATATTCAAGCTGACCGGTCTTGAGAAGCTCGCCGCCAGCCTTGTTGAAATATGAACGAACGTTAGCAACTGTACGTGTTGTGTTGTCTGTAGCGCATTCCACAACGCAGAGAACGCCGTGAGGACCCTTGCCTTCGTAGACGATTTCAACCATATCGGCCGTGCTCTTATCGGTAGCACGTTTGATAGCTGCATCGATATTGTCTTTTGGCATGTTTTCCGCCTTAGCATTAAGGATAGCCTGGCGAAGTTTAGGGTTCATATCGGGGTCGGGACCGCCTTCTTTTGCTGCGATTGTGATAATTTTTCCAAGTTTCGGGAACACTCTTGACATGTGGCCCCATCTTTTCATCTTAGCCGCCTTGCGGTATTCAAATGCTCTTCCCATTTTATTACAAATTTATTTTTCGGCCGCAAAATTAATAAAAAAATTATTTAGTTATAAAGAATGTTTAAAATTTTTAAACTTTGGCTATTGGCTATTAGCTATTGGCAGCCAACGGCCAATGGCCAAAAGCCAATGTCAGCATCAGGTTTTCTGCTTTTTTTTCTTTGCAGCAGGAAACAACACATTATTCAATATCAGACGGTAACCCGGTGAATTAGGATGCATATCCAACTCAGTCGGCGGATCGCCCACAAGATGCTGGTAATCCTCAGGATCGTGACCGCCGAGGAAAGTCCAGAAACCATTGCCGTAATCGCCATGGATATAACGATCTTCCTCAAGTGCCGCATTGTCGCCAAGAACAACCACCGTCGGCTTCACATATTTCTTGTTGAAAGCAGTTGTCTGTCCCATAAACGCCTTTATCATCTTTTCATGATCCTGCGTAAGCATGGTCGGAACAGGATCCCATTTTGCTGAAAAATCAAATAATAAGAAGAAATCGTTGCCTTCTCTCACTGATTTAGGACGCGTCAGTGTCACATCGATATTAGAAACCTCATATTCTTGAGGGTTTGTCGAGACGGTAAAGTCAGTGAAAGCGAAACAGTTATCGTAGTTCAAACGCTGCGGATCGCCTGGACGGATAGCGTCGCCATCGAACATCACATCACATATGTCAAGGCCGTCGGCAGCCAAAGCGATATCGAAGCTATCGGGAGCCGAACACATAGCGAAGAGATAGCCACCTCCAGCCACAAAATCACGGATTTTCTTTGCGACAGCGAGTTTCAGTTGCGAAACCTTGGCAAAACCATGCCGTTTCGCCGTCTCCTCCTGTTTTTTCACGTCTTCCTGATACCAAGGATAATTTCTGTATCGCGCCCAGAACTTGCCGTATTGACCGGTAAAATCTTCATGATGCATGTGAAGCCAGTCGTAGGTCGGCAAAACACCGTCTAAAACTTCGTCATCATAGATGATATCGTAAGGAATCTCAGCGTAGGTAAGCACCAGCGTCACCGCGTCGTCCCAAGGGAGAATGTTTTTCGGGGCGTAGACGGCCAAGCGCGGCACTTTCTGCAGTTTCATCTCGTCCATATTCACGCCAGGGTCAGCAATTTCAGCTAAAATCGCTTCGGCCTGAACGTCGGCGATCACCTGATACGACACGTTGCGGAGCTTGCATTCGCGCTCAAACATCTCGTGATACGGCATCAGATAACTTCCGCCTTTATAATTGAGCAGCCAACTTATCTCGACCTCGCGTTCGAGCACCCAATAAGCCACTCCGTAGGCCTTCAGATGGTTGGTCTGCGTTTCATCCATCGGAATCAGTATGTAGGCAGCAAAGATTTTCGGCAGCGCCAACATCATGATTATCAATAGGATTATATATTTTTTAAACTTTTTCATCTTTATCAGAATAATAATGCAAAGATAACAAAAAATTTTAGTATTTTTGCAGGTTGAAATATTGAAAATTTAATTTTTATACGTAATAATATGGAAAACACAACATTAAAAAAGACTGCATTGAACGCAATGCACTATGAAATGGGCGCCAAGATGGTTCCATTTGCAGGTTTCGACATGCCGGTTCAGTTTGAAGGCGTGAACGTTGAACACGAGACAGTCCGCAAGGGCGTTGGTGTTTTCGATGTGTCACACATGGGTGAATTCCGTGCAAAAGGTCCTAAGGCTTTCGCATTGGTACAGCGCTGCACATCTAACGACGTGGCAGCATTGGTCGACGGCAAGGTACAGTACACCTGCCTCCCGAACGGCAAAGGCGGCATCGTCGACGATATGCTCGTTTACCGCATCTCGGCTGACGAATATTTCATGGTTCCAAATGCAGCCAATATCGATAAAGACTGGGCTTGGATGTCGAAAGTCGCTGAAGAGATGGGCATGAAGCTCGGCGTCGACTTCATCAACGAGAGCAACCAGTGGTCACAGCTCGCAGTGCAGGGCCCTCTCGCACTCAAGGCTATGCAGAAGCTCACAAAGGCTAACGTCGTCGACATGGAATACTACACATTCCAGATCATCGAGTTCGCTGGTGTGAAGGACATCATCTTCTCAACAACAGGTTACACTGGCGCTGGCGGATGCGAGATCTACATCCCGAATGCAGAAGCTGTGAACGTTTACAAGAAGGTTCTCGAAGCAGGTAAAGAGTTCGGCATCAAACCTATCGGTCTCGGCGCACGCGACACTCTCCGTCTTGAGATGGGATTCTGCCTCTATGGCAACGACATCTGCGACACCACCTCTCCTATCGAGGCTGGTCTCGGCTGGATCACCAAGTTTGTCGACGGCAACGACTTCATCGACCGCGCTTACAACGAGAAACAGAAAGCTGAAGGCGTCACACGCAAGCTCGTCGCTTTCGAGGTGACAGGCAAAGGCATCGCACGTCACGAATATGAGATCTGCGACGCTGAAGGCAACCACATCGGTGAAGTGACTTCAGGCACAATGGCTCCATCAGTAAAGAAAGCTATCGGTATGGGCTATGTGAAGAAAGACTTCTCGAAGGTCGGCACTGAGATCTTCATCAAGGTGAGAGACAAACTCATCTCGGCAGTCGTGGTGAAGTTACCTTTCTATAAAGGTTAATCACTTAACTATCAATCAAAAAGGCGACCCATCAGGGTCGCCTTTTCTTTTATCTTTTATCTTTTAACTATTATTCATTGTATTTCCCTATCGTCCAGACGATACCCGCTCGGATATTCGCCGTACGGTAAGCCGAGGTCATCTCCAGAGCCGGAGAGCCTAACTTGGTGACGCACAGGATGTTGTCGGTGACAGCATAGATATTGAATGCTCCAGCATGCAAGCCGAGGCCAACGCCTACCGCTGTTCCGGTGTAATCCGACAAGGTGCAGTTGAGCATCAGGTTGATATGATTCAAAAACACACCGCTGTAAGCCAATGTCAAAGCCGGATAAACCTGATCTTTCACGAAATACATCTGTCCGATAGCCGTTGCGCGCAACATTGGGCAGAGTTCGAAATAACCCTGAAGCATGAGTCTGGTCTTAAGATAAGTATTGTAATCCTTACCTTTTTCCATGAAAACGTCGCCCCACACCTCTTTGGCGATATCTTCAACCATCGATGAATAGTCGAGTTCCATGGTCTTGATCTCGTCAAGGTCGTCGAACAAACCATCGTTGAGCATCACATTATTTCTTTCGATAGTCTTGGTCCTGGTCTCAGTCCATCTGATAAATCCGAGGTCGTAGATACCTGCAGCCACGCCGAAATGTTTGTTGATGGTGTAAGAAGCGCCAAGGTCGAGGCCATAGCCGATATTCTCGCTCAAATCGTACAGACGGTTTGAAGCCACCGAGTCCATCGATTTAAGAAAATCGTCAAGATTTTCGCCTTCAACCTGAAGCACTGTAGCTGCCTTGACGTTCAAATCGACGTCGGCAGTCATGATGTAGCTGTTAGGATCGGTATAAATCTTAGTCTTTCCGTTGTCGATGCTCACATTTGCCAAGCCGAACAGCACTTTCGGACGCATACCGAGGGTGAGTCGGTCGTTAACCTTAGCCTGAACGCCAAGAGCGAGTTCCGAGAACATCGTGACATCCATGCCGAGCTTGAAGTCGCAAGGATTGTCGTTGCCCAGGTAATGACCGTTACCGAAAACGAAGAATCCCAAGAAATCTCTTGAATAATTGAGATCGGTATTCATCCTCAATCTCCAGTCGATATTGATAAAGAACCTGTTTACTCTGAATCCTGCATTGGCAAAGTCGAGTGAGATACTTGTATTGAAGACATTATCAAACTCATCGAGGTTGTTCACAAGCGCCACACCGTCGATGACGGTCTCGTTTTTACCGAGCATGTCGTTGTATTTAATGCTCGAGTTGAACACTGCAGCGTTGACGTTCGAGAATGCCACGCCCACCATTCCTCTGTAAGGAACGTTGATACCAGGGTTATAGTAGTTGGAATAAGGCATCTGCGGCAGCAAGGTGAAGCCGATACCGTCGTTCTGAGCCTTTGTTGCAAGTGATGAGCAGATTAAAACTGCGATGATCAAAAGTCTAAATATCTTTTTCATAACACGCCCTCCTTATCATTAATCATCATGATGGTCACCACCAATGTTTATTTCAGTAGTCTTTGTCAGCATACGCATTCGGAGTGCGATGTTGTTCGATTCTCGGATGAGCACCGGGTCTTCCTGGAAGTCGGTATTGACGCCGAGTCGGAGTATCATCTGGTCGGCACGCATTACATTGCTGAGTTTCCTGTCGGTGATGACTGTTGTCAGTGATGCGGGCTCGTTGTAGAGGATTGTGCCTCCTTCGTCGAACAGTGAGTCGATAACGTGTCCGTGTCTCATAAACAGACCTTGCATCTGCACTTCAAGCGGAATCTTATTATCGTAATCGATGAAGAATTTTATTTCATCGAAGTAGTTATTCACGTTTACATCTTCGCCAAAGTTGATATTTATGGTGTCGGTATAACGCAAGTCGGTGATTTTGAATGAGAAAGGCATCTCAACATCGGCGATAACATCTACCGATGAGGTGTCTGATATCGAGATATGATCGCCTGGTATCGCCATTGTCACCTGTCCGTCGAAGTCGAGGCGTGTGTAGCCTGCGAGCGCGTCGATCTGGTCGGTGAAGCCTGTCACGGTGAAGTGGCGGTAAAGCCCGTTTGTCGGGTAGATATCCACGTCGACATGATCGGCCGCGAGCAGGTCGGTGACGAGGCCAGTCCTCGAGTTGAAGAATTCCAGCGTGGTGATGTCGCCGTCGGCCATCATACCAAAGGTGTTACGATAAGTGATGTGAATCCTCGGCACCGGGAGCCATGCGCTGCCGCTTAAGCCATTGATACCGAAGTCGATGGCGGCGTTATCGGAGAATATTGAGTCGAGAGGCTTGGTCACAAGGGCGTATACTGTCTTGAATCCGACGCCAGTCAGACCGCCTGTAGAGGTACATTCATAGTCACCGCCCAGGTAGACGCCGCTGTCGACGTGCAAGGTGATGCGTGCGCCGAACGACACCGTGTCTTCAACAGGAATCACACGATAGTTAGCCAGATTTACCTGGTGGTCACGCATGTTGTAGTCGATTGGGATAACGAGAGGCTCACCGTCGGGAGAGATCAACTCATTGGAGAAAATCTCGATTCTTCTAAGCTGCTCAATCTGCGGTTCCACACTGAAGCCGAAGCTCATCACACCCTTGCGGAGGAGCACCGAATCGATATCGAATCCATCAAAATCGAACGGCACCGTCATAAACTTTTCGACTTCTATCACCGTGTCGTGGTTGTTCGTCGGGTCGAACATAGGCATTGTGAACGACGTGACTGTCGTAAAGTCGATGTCTTCGATGCCAGCGTCGAGCAGGTCGCTGGCCTTAAGGACTCCGTTGACTGAGTCGGCATAATAGGCAAAGATCGAGTCGTTGCGCACTCTCAGCCATGAGTTGCAGGTGCTGTCCAAGTCGTTCAGGAGATCCCTTACGGAGATGGTGTCGTTGAATATCGCGATTGCAAACTGATTATCGACGGCAATTTTTTTAACCTCCTGTTTCTTGCAGGATGCCGTCGACAACGCTACAAGAACAACGAGAACCGTCATGATTGTAATCTTTAATAATCGTTTCATTTTATAAAAAATTTAGTTAAACTTCGCATTTAAACTACAAAATTAAACATTATTTCAATATTGACACATAAAAATGTGGATTTTAGCATTAAATTTTTTTGAAAATTTTTGTTACGCGTATATAAAAAAGTTGTAATTTTGCAGTCCGAAAAATTTAGAGAAAAAGAATAGATATGTATTTAACTGCAGAAAAGAAAGAAGAGATTTTCGCAAAGTACGGTAAGAATGCACAGGATACCGGCTCAGCAGAAGGACAGATTGCATTGTTCACATTCAGAATCAAGAATTTGACAGAGCACATGAAGACCAGCAAGAAAGATATCGCAACAAAGCGTTCACTGGTCGCTCTCGTAGGTAAGAGAAGAAAACTCCTCGCCTATCTTAAGAAGAATGATATCGAGAGATATCGTACTATCATCAAGGAATTAGGTATCAGAAAATAAAAGCATTGTTAATCAATGCCCTTGCGAAAAAAGGCAATGTTTGTTGCCTTTTTTCGCATTGTTGTATGCCTAATCAAAAGCGGTTTTTATTTAATTAATTATTAAAAAGTTTTATTATGGGTCCAGAAGGTATTAAACAGACCGTACAGACTGGTAAGGACATTATTACCATTGAGACAGGACGTCTGGCCAAGCAGGCCGACGGTGCAGCGGTAGTGACATGCGGTAAGACAGTGTTGCTCGCAACAGTGGTTGCGGCAAAAGAAGCGAAAGACGATGTCGATTTCCTGCCTCTTTCAGTCGATTATAAAGAAAAATACGCCGCTACAGGCAAATTCCCTGGCGGTTTCTTCAAACGCGAAGGCAAGCCGTCAGACTATGAGATTCTAATCTCACGTCTGGTCGACCGCGCCATCCGTCCATTATTCCCTGACGATTTCCACGCTGAAATCCAGGTTCAGATCACATTGCTCTCAGGTGAGACCAACGTTCTCCCTGACGCTTACGCAGCATTGGCAGCATCAGCAGCTATCGCAGTATCCGACATCCCGTTCCACGGTCCTATCTCGGAAGTGCGCGTGGCAATGATCAACGGCGAATACGTCATCAACCCGCGTGCCGACGAACTCGAGAACGCCGACCTCGAACTCATGGTCGGTGCCACGATGAAAGACATCTGCATGGTGGAAGGCGAATCGAAAGAGATCTCAGAAGCCCAGATGATCGGCGCTTTGAAAGCCGCTCACGAGGCCATCAAAGGTCAGGTGCAGGCTCAGCTCGACCTCGCTTCAAGAGTAGAAAAAGCTAACCCTAAACGCGAATACTGCCACGAAGTCAACGACGAGGATCTCCGCGCCGACATGATGGAGTGCTGCTACAAGCCATGCTACGACTTCGCTCTCACCGGCAACGCCAACAAACACGAGCGCGAGGACGCATTCCAGGCAATCCTTGACAACTATCTCACAAAATACACCGAAGAGGAACTCGAAGAGAAGACTCCGATGGCAAAACGTTACTTCCACGACATCGAGCGTAAGGCAGTGCGCGACGCCATCCTCATCGAGCGCAAACGTCTCGACGGCCGTAAACTCGACCAGATCCGTCCAATCTGGACAGAAGTCGATGTGCTTCCTTCATGCCACGGCTCAGCCATCTTCACACGTGGTGAGACACAGGCATTGGTGACAGTTACTTTGGGCACTAAGCTCGACGAGCAGACCATCGACGGCGCTGTCGTTGAAGGCACAAGCAACTTCATGCTGCACTACAACTTCCCAAGCTTCGCCACAGGCGAATGCAAGGCCAGCCGCGGTGTCAGCCGTCGCGAAATCGGTCACGGCAACCTCGCTGAGAGAGCTCTCAAGAACATGATTCCTTCAGGCGAAGAGAATCCTTACACCATCCGCGTGGTATCGGACATCCTCGAGTCAAACGGCTCATCGTCAATGGCTTCGGTGTGCGGTGGCACATTGGCATTGATGGATGCCGGCGTGAAGATGAGAAAACCTGTCGCAGGTATCGCAATGGGACTTATCACCGACAACGAGAAATACGCTGTCTTGTCAGATATCCTTGGCGATGAGGACCACCTCGGCGACATGGACTTCAAGGTCACAGGTACCGTTGACGGCATCACAGCATGCCAGATGGATATCAAGGTCGACGGACTTTCATACGAAGTGTTAAGTGAGGCTCTCGAGCAGGCAAAGGCCGGCAGAATGCACATCCTCGGCGAGATGGCCAAGACCATCACCGAGCCACGTGCCGACTACAAAGAGTCAGTGCCACGTATCGAGAAACTTATCATTCCTAAGGACTTCATCGGCGCAGTTATCGGTCCTGGCGGAAAAGTTGTTCAAGAGATTCAGAAGACCACCAACACCGTCATCGTCATCACTGAAGACGAGAAATGCGGCATGGTGGAGATCGCTTCTACAAACAAGGACGACCTCGAGGCAGCTAAGGCCAAGGTTCGCGCTATCGTTGCAGTTCCTGAGGTTGGCGAGGTTTACGACGGCACAGTGAAGTCAATCATGCCGTTCGGCGCTTTCGTCGAGATCCTTCCAGGTAAAGACGGTCTGCTCCACATCTCAGAGATCGACTACAAGCGTCTCGAGAGCATGGACGGCGTCCTGAAGGAAGGCGACAAAATCCAGGTGAAGCTCATCGACATCGACCCTAAGACCGGCAAGCTCCGTCTTTCGAGAAAGGCTTTGTTACCGAAACCGGAAGGTTACGTCGAGAAGCCTGAGAGACCGCGTGGCGAGCACAAGGGCGGTGATCACAAAGGTGGCAAAGGCGAACACAGAGGCCCAAGACACGAAAAGAAGTAAGAAATCCTAAACAATAAAATATGAGGCAGTTAAAGATTACCAAACAAGTTACCAACAGGGAAACAGCTTCTTTGGATAAGTATCTCCAGGAGATTGGTAAAGTTGAATTGATAACGGCTGACGAGGAAGTCGAGCTTGCGCAGCGCATCCGTCAGGGCGACATGGCCGCTTTGGAGAAGCTCACGAAAGCAAATCTTAGATTCGTAGTCTCCGTATCGAAACAGTACCAAAATCAGGGATTAAGCCTCCCCGACCTCATCAACGAGGGCAACCTCGGACTCATCAAGGCGGCACGCCGTTTTGACGAGACGAGAGGTTTCAAGTTCATCTCTTACGCAGTGTGGTGGATCCGCCAGTCCATCCTCCAAGCTCTTGCAGAACAATCACGTATCGTCCGACTTCCATTGAACAAGATCGGCTCGATCAACAAAATCAACAAGACCTACGCAAAGCTGGAGCAGGAATTCGAGCGCGAGCCTAATGCTGAAGAGATAGCAGAAGTCCTCGACCTCACTGAAGCCGAAGTCAAGGAATCGATGAAAAACGCAGGCCGTCACGTCTCTATGGACGCCCCTCTCGTGCAAGACGAAGACAACAACATGTACGACGTCTTGAAGAGCGACGAGGTGGTGACACCGGAGACTGAGTTACTCAACGAGTCACTCAGAAAGGAGATTGACCGCGCTATCTCGACTTTGACACAAAGAGAAGCCGACGTCGTCCGCTTATATTTCGGACTCAACGGCGGTCACCCGATGACTTTGGAGGAGATTGGTGAGAAGTTTGACCTCACACGCGAGCGCGTGCGTCAGATCAAGGAGAAGGCAATCCGCCGCTTGAAACACACAAGCAGAAGCAAGATTCTCAAGATGTATCTTGGTTGATCTTAGTTTTTATTGCAAATTATCAGGATTTAACAGGGCTGAGAGATCGGTCCTGTTATTTTTTTGCTGCAAGCAGAGCCTCAACTGGTATTGTGCTGTCCATGAGTCCGATGCGTTTGTCTTCAGAGTGTTTGTTAACGCCTGTATATTCTAATGAGGCATCTTCGTAACGACGGAACTTTAGGATAGCGTCATTCATTTGGGCTTTGTTGAATACTCCGACACGAAGCAACAGGTCGAAATCATCAATGGTTAAGCCCGTAACACGTTCAAATAATGAAGGTTCCAACTTACGGATTACGTCTTCGAGGCTTTCTTCACGATAATCTGTCAGATACATGAAGATTGGGATGCGCGTCGCGAACTTCATCAGTTTTTCTTGAACCTCGCGCCGTTTGGAACGATATTCCTTTTCCTCGGCTGTAAGTTCTTTCTTCTTTTTAGGATCGTTTTTATCCCCAACTTCACGCTTCAGTTTCTTTATCTTTTCAGAACGATTTACGATATTCTCGATGATGTCGCTGCCCAACGCACGGAAACCCTCGATTTTCATAATGGTAGCCAAAGCCTGTGGATTATCTAACACTCTTTGCAAGGTAGCGTTATCCACATTCACCAATTGTGCACTGTTCCAACGGCGTGCCAATAAAGTGCCGCTAGTGCCGTTATCGACAAAATCAAGAATTTCGGTGGCATCTACACGCTTCATTGAACTGCCGTCAAACTGAAGTATTGGCAGAAAGTTAATGAATTCGTCTACCTTGTCGGTGATACGGCGGTTGCTGTCAACATCCAACTGATTTGCGTAGGTCACCACCTCGCGCAAAGCACGGTTTGGAGCAAAATCAAATACATAACATGTAGGTTTCAATATGGTTTTCTTCGTGGGGTCGTCCTTATCGGTAGCTGTCCAAGGACTCTGCACACGGAAAGCAGTCTGGAAGTAGGTTTCAGGACTTGAGCAGTTACGCAGCATCAGCAAGCCGCCCAACGGACGTAATGTAACGCCAGTGGTCAACTTACCGCAAGTTAGCGTAATAGTACGTGTCTTTAAAGGGTTGTCGCCCATGGCATCACGCACTGGTCCTAGGGCATCAATTCCGATGCCTGCCTTGGTACCGCTACAGTTGATGATGGTGTAGTTCTGATAGAATCCGTTAGCCGGACGGTGAAGCAGTGCTTCCATGGCATCGCATGAGGCCACATTGGGCAGGAACCACATCGTGTGGGCGCAGAGGTCAAGCAGACGGGTGTCCTCGAATGGCAGAGCAGGTCGCACATTGAGCGGCGAACTACCGTCACCGAAGATGGAGGCTTTGCCACGGATGATGTCGAGCCATTTTTGGACGGCTTTTTCATGAACAAATTTCTTTCCTTCTGCGCGGAAAAACTCATTGAGGTCAAAGCCATCCATGTCCCATTGCTCAATCATGGCTCCAAGGTCTTGTGGCATCTGGTAAGTCATCATCACCATTGTAGGCATTTCCAGATATGGTCCACCAACGGTCTCTTTCTGTGCCTGCTCATCCTGATAAGTCCAGTTGAAAATCTGGCTTTCCATAAATTCGCCCGTAGCCAATGCCCGGAACGGCGTTCCGCTGAGGTAAAGATAATGTTTGCCTGTAATTGGCACATCGCTGTCATCCCAAGCACGACCGCTTCCCACATCGATGCCGCTCTCACTCATCACTTCGTCCTCTTCTGTCTGCCGCTTCTTGGCATCTGCATCTCCAAGGTCAAGCAGACTTTTGGCGTTGTCGTTCCAAGCCCCGAAATGATACTCGTCCAAAACGATTAAATCCCAGTTGATGCTGTGCACCCATTCGTTTTTCGGCTTGATATTGCCGTACTTATCTCTTCCAAGATAATCTTGAAATGAGCCAAATACGACCAATGGCGACTGCGAAGACAATGACGGAAAACGCTCATCCATCCTGCTACTATAATACCTCCATCCTTCAAAATCGCGATGTCTCATAAGGTCTTCTCGCCATGAATCCTCCACGGCGGGTTTGAAAGTTAGCACCAGCATACGTTTCGCTCCCATACGTTTGGCGAGTTGATAGGTTGCGAATGTCTTTCCGAAACGCATTTTAGCATTCCATAGGTAATGGCTTGAGCGATTGGGCTCATCCACGTCCATCTTTGCGAAATAATCCGCTGTCTGTCTAACAGCCGATGCCTGCTCATCGCGCATAGTATAATCCAAATCACGAACCGTTTCAATATTTGTGTCGCGATGACGGACTGCTACGTATGCCGCTTGTGCTTCACGCAGTGAACAATGGCACCACTCGCCTATCAGTTCCTTGCCCATACGGCGCAAGCACTCGTGCAAATCATGATCGCTGAAACTCTCGCCGCTGCCATCGGCATAAAAGGCGTTGTCGTGCCACAACAAATGGTACGTTTTATGCGGCTCAGTAATGGGATGCTGCTCGTCGATACGCACATTCACATCTGTACGGGTCGTCTGCCCTATTTTTATCCAACCAGGAAACGAAGTGTCGTCGTACATGTATATTTGCGGCACTGCACGTCGATTGTTGGGAAGTATCTGGTCTATCGTCTGCATAGTCTTATTTCTTTGGTTATTCCATCGGGCGAATCATGCTCTCGATAAAGGCAATCTCGTCCTTGTCCAAGTTGTATTTCTTGTAAAGCATCTCGTCAGTCCATGGGTGGGAGAAGTCTTGCAGAGGAACAAATTGGTAAACCCCCCGCATTGCATCCTGTGCGTTTTTCTTTTGTAGAACCAAAAATCTGAACAGTTTTGTTTTGATATATGAAATTAGATTATCTGCTTCATTCTTTCCTTTTAAAGGGCCTATTACCAAATAACTTTGATTGCATACTGTGTTAGGCTCTCCGTAAAATGGTGTACCAACAACCATATGAGGGAACGCCATGCCACCGCCGTATGCTTTTGATATATAGACCTTATGCCATCCTATCATTTCCTCTCCTTTTGAAACCTTTTCTATAGGGCAAAAAGCACTTCCTCCTTTGTATTCTTTCTCATTGCCACTGATATACATTTTCAAGTCCGTTTGATTCAGGGGTTTTTGTGTCCCTTTGTAACTTGTAATTAGTCCAAATGGAGTTTGGGGACTGACTATTTGTGAAAAAGATGGTTCGTTGTGTTTTTGGATTTTTCGTAAAATGATGACAGATTGATTATATCGTATTAGTGTTTGGCAATTATTTTCAAGCAGGGGACGAATCATCGGTTCGCTTGATATATTTGCATTGTGAGTTATTATTTGACAATCACCTTTGTTATCCCTGTTCCATAAAAAGAAACAAACTCCGCCTTGTATCTCAACCCCAGGAAAACAATCAATTGATTCTGGAAAATCATGTATCACACGAATGCTTCTGTCATGCAACATCTCATCTCTAAATTCATCAAGACCCCGACCTCCTGCATACCATCGTGCTGGTATAATCATGCAAAGATATCGTGGGTTGAGTATTTTAGCTTGTTGCACGAATTTATGGTAAATAGCGATAGCATAGTTCTCTTTCTCAACACCCACATTCATTTGGTATGGCGGATTGCCAATAATTACGTCGAATTGCATATCTTTATAGAATATTTCTTTAATACTTTTGTGAATAAATGGATAAGCGTATGTCTCACGTGTTTCGGCACGGAGATACTCACCTTGGCTTGCACCGCAATGTTCGCAACGCCCTTGGGCATTCCAAGTGTGGCGACACCGCTCATATTTTAAGTTACCCTGTACATCGTGGAATGCCGTTGTAACGCTATACTCACCGTTTGCCTGCTTTGTGCAATAAAGCGTGCGACGGCTCATTTCGGCAGTGATATCAGTGCAAGCAATGCCAAAAACTTGCTTTGACATGATATGGTCGATGCGCTGCTGCAGGTCAGGAATCTGTTTCTCGAGACCGACAAGCAACCGTTTGGTAATCTCACGCAGGAAGACACCGCTTTTACTGCAAGGGTCGAGGAAACGAGTCTTGCTGGAGCAGAATAGTTCTTGAGGCAACAAATCGAGCATACGATTGGCAAGTTCTGGCGAAGTAAAGACCTCATCGCTGCTCAAATTGGCCAAGCAATTGAGAATATCGGGGCTATAGTTGTTCTTCATATCGGTAGAGTTGGGTGTAATGCAATGGTGGATATGAACGCACAGGCTCATCAAAGCTCTGTGCCTCGCCTTGCTCATCAAAAAGGCTATACTGGTGGCTCTGCGTGACAAGAAAATCAAATTGGAAGTCGCGCCGCGAGAACTGCATGCTGCCTGCAATGGGTGTCCATTCGCAGAAAGTGATGGGCTTATCCTCGGCTGTGCGATAGGTTAGCGCATCACCGCAGACGATGTTTTTCTTCAGCATGTATCGGAGGCTTTCTTCATAGCCATTAGTACGAGCCTTGTTGCCAATTCGGTTAACCACTTCGGCAAAAAGTCTTTCGCGACAAGCCTCGGCATTGTCGGGCAGAATGTCAATGCCGTAGCAGGAGCCTACGGCAATCAGGCTCTTGAACTCCAATTCCGTTTGGGATTTGATGTCTTGCAAAAGGGAGAGTTTTCGGTGCAGAATCTCGATAAGGAAATTGCCATCACCACAGGCAGGCTCAAGAAATCGGCTCTCGAGACGGAACGACTCGTCGCGCACCAAGTCGAGCATGGCGTTCACCTCTCGTGGATTAGTGAACACCTCGCCATGGTCAGCCACCCGCTGGCGGCTTTTGATTTGTTTTGTGTTTTCTTCTTTTGTGGGCATAAAAAGACCGTGAACTTTTTGTTGAGTCCGAGGTCCTAGGAAAACCCACAATGCTAACAAGAAAGCCCACGGTTTTACCGTGAGCGTTTCAGCCTTCGTAAGCATTGTGGTCAGAAATTTCCTAGGTTTCGGACTGCTATGAAATGCGAAAACGCTTTATGATACTATGTATATATTGTCTATTCTATCTATTTCTTATATAAGTTGTTTTTATTGTTAATAACGAGTGCAAAGATATGTTTTTTTGAATACAAATGTGTCAATAAGCATATGTTAATTCATCACGAACATGATCAAAAAGATTAACAAGCCAATTTGCAAGTTGTTGCTCGTCTTTGTAGTCGCTTACCATGTTCTCTCTTTCACCATTATGCCAGTCACCGGCCATAGCAAAATGCACTTTGGGCAGGGTCACTTTTCGTTCTTCTTGCTCAAGTTCGGCAAACGGGTTATCTTCATCAACAGCAGTGCTTTCTTTAAAAGTATCGAATCCGTTTTCTTTTATCGTGGTAATATGCCAATGTGGTTGCGGGTGACTTTTCTCTGGGTAATTATCCCATTCTGCTCGAAACAGCTGGTTTAATGTCTCACCCTCTTCCTGAAAAAATGAAACACTTACGAATGGTATCTCAGATAAACTATCAACGTTTTTTCTCACCTGAATACTAACATAATACCAGAAAATGTCAAACCAATGTGTTGCTTTTACATAGGTTAGTACAGAATCTGAACGGTTTAATGCATCACGTGTTCCTTGACTTTTTATACTATTTCCATCTATATAAAAATGAGTAAAATCAATGGTCAATAGTTGCCTTGCAACAATATCGTTAAATGCGCCACACAACCTCTCTGATAACCGTTTATTGTTTTTCTTTGTCATATTCTGGATAAAAACTGTCTACCAAATAACCAAATTTGTCTTTTTTTATCGGTATACCTTCAAAATACATCTCTGCTAATTCTACAAGTTTCCGATAAGCGTATGATGTGCGAATACTGGGGTTTCCCGTGACATCAACAATTGGAATATCCTTAATATTTCTGTTACCAAGATCATAACCTTTCATCAGCGTCCTGGCATAAATGGATAAAAGGTGTTCAAATGTTGAACTACTAAAATATGCCAAGTAAAAGTAATAATCAGACTTGATGACATTATCCGATTTGAACAAAAAGGCATTTCCATCCTTAATAACAAAATCAGATGATGCAATGGCAAAAGAAGAGGAGTCGCCAAAACGTTTAGAGCACAAACGAATAGCAGGTTCAAATTGCCATGTACGAGGCCATGTTGGTTCCCACCAATTCTTTATACCTTTTCTTTGTAATAACTCTGTTTTATGGGGCTCCAACCAATTATATGCCCACTCATACTGACGTAATTGGTCGTCAGTTTTGATAATTAAACCTTTCTTGTCGTATGGATACCAAAGATAGCTATCCTTCCTAATTTGGCCTTCTTCAATAGTAAGAGAGGAAGCTATGTTGCGGAATAATTTCTTCTCCTTCTCGGGGATAATCTCATACTGGATATCATTGATTTCAAAGACATCACGGATGCCTGTAATGATTCCTTGTTTAACAGTAAAAACATCCGAAAGACGTTTCAGGTCACCAGTTCCAACTCGTACTGTCAATTGTTGAACCAATCCATCGTCTTTCATAGGAATAGTATTCCATGTTTCACCAACTACAGGAAAACGCGATGGAGTATAAATATTGTAATCATCCTCTATATGACTCGTCAAATTATCATATTGCATCTTTCTTAGGCCACGAATCGCATTAAATGGAGTGCCATCTTGATTCTTACACCATACAGTTAATGGTATGCTGTTCGTAGGATTCTGACGTTTTGCTATCACAATACTGGTATCGGTCAAGGCATCACTAAATGCAAAATTACCCAATTTGGCAATAATATCCAAATCGCACATTGACCTTACTGCCTCACGTAACGATTGATATTGCTCTAACAATAAGAGGGAAGAAGGTAAAATTGTACCAAGTACGCCATCCGCCTCTAACGCTTTAACTGCTTTAAACAAAAATGCAGCAGCCATATTGGGTCGTTTCTTCATATTAAGATCCTTTAATGCCTCCCAAACAGCATCCTTGGTCTCGGAATCTTTCATCAGCTCCATTGCTATATAAGGAGGATTCATCAGAAGCAAATCGCATTCAGGCCAATCAGTTACAACCGAATCATGAACAAACACTTGATAAGTCATGTGTTGCTCATCCCATTGTTTTCTCTGCTCATAAGATAACAAGAATTTTGTTGTATTTACTGCCATATCAGAATTATCAAAGGCAATAACTTCTATTTTTCCTGGAAAATTCAGTTCTTTCAGTTGTTTTAGAGCCTCTTGTAAAAAGGCGCCCGAACCACATGCAGGATCAAAAATTCTAATTATCTCCAGCTTCTTATTCAATTGTTTTAAGCTATTCTCAACAATACTCCTAACAAGATATCTTGGCGTATAATGAAGGCTTGAATAATTGCTGGAGTCTGCCAAAACCAATTCTGTAGAAATTCCACCAAACAAATCCCATTGTGGATTGAATGATAAGGCTTTCCGGTGTGCCTCTTCAAATAATCTTCCTGAACCATGCCTGAGAATGAAATCTAAATTAGGCTTGATTTGGAGAGCTCCTTTACGAATGGATTCCACTAGCATATCAAAACCATTGGGCAAGACAGTGTCTATAATATTCCATTTTTTGCAAACTTCAGCATCAATATTATCTTCCTCAATAGAAACAAGTAATTTAAACAAAAGGTTCATAGCCTCTTTAGGTTGTTTCGTTTCCTGAGTCAGGTTACGCAATTGTGCAAATAGACCAAGAAGAAAAGGGGTTACATCATCAGAGGAATTGACGCTAGTAGAATTAATAATCTTCAAAAACTGATTGAATTTCTGCTCTATGAGAGCAAGTTTTATCGGGTCACTACGACGACTTTTCCAATTATATACCGTTACATCTTCTCCAGTAACACGAATATAATTTTTTACATCCGATGACCAAGCATAAGAATTATAATCACTTTCTGTGCCTCCTTCGGCATCAAGGTCAAGACAAAACTCATAATAGCCACCATCAAGCATGATATAGCGTTCCCCCTCATTATGAGGGGCTAAATGCATGGGCATCAAGCCACTGCCAATGGCCCATTCCCTTTTGTCTTGTAATCTTGTTGGCATAATTTTTGAGTTTTAACTATTGAATGTTTAAATTCTGCTTTTCACGCTACAAAGATACAAATAACAAATTTAATACACAAGAAAAAAATCATATTAGTTTCCTTTTCTTTACCACTAACATTTTTCTCATAATTTACTGTTTCTCAGAACACTAATATCTATATTTTTCATTACTTCAAAACCTCCACCATCTCCCTCAACCTCGCCACCACCGCCTCGCCTATCAGCTTTGTCATTGCATCGGCGGAACCCGTGCGTGCATATTCGTCAAAAGCATCGTAATAGCTGCGGCGGTCGGAATATTTTATGTTTACGGCTGGCAGACCTTCCTTGATAAGCTGCAGGTTCATGAGAAGTCGGCCTGTGCGTCCGTTGCCGTCGATGAATGGGTGTATATTTTCAAAACGAAGGTGAAAAAGAGCCACCCTCTCAACAACATGCATCGTCTGAGCCCAGTTCTTATAATCTTCGAGCAATTCCTCAATCTTCGGCTCAATCATATACGGCTGCACCGGTTCGGTCATAGCCCCGGCAATGCGGACATTGACACGACGGAATGTCCCTTTGTCTTCAGGACGGTCGGCCAAGACAAGGCTGTGAATACTCTTGATTTCAAATTCAGTAAGCGGCTTATCTTGTTTCGCGAGCTCTTCAACATATTGAAAAGCCTCCTTATACCCCACCGCCTCCAGATGGTCCTTCAAAGGTTTTCTGTCAATGGTGATACCTTGCAAAACAAGCGCCGTCTCCTGCAAAGTGAGAGTATTCCCCTCAATGGCATTGCTATTGTAGGTGTGCTCAACAAGAAAAACCTCCCTGATAGCCTCAACCTCAGCCGGAGTAAGCGGACGGCAAGAATCCAACTGTTTTTTTAAAGCATAAATCTGCTCGAGAAGCGGACTATAGCTTTTCCTCACCGTACTTTTTGCGTAAGTGCGTGCATCTACAGGCTGAACGGCATCATCCGGAATCATGTAAAGATTGCCTTTGCGCTCAACACCAGCTATTCGCCCCTGTTCACACAACAGTCGCACCCTTCTCGCAGAAATACCCCATTTTTCAGCTGCTTCAGAGACCTTAATATAAGTCATATCATTCCGATTTTTATAATTTTACGCTGCAAATATACAAATATTATTCCTATTTTTACATTTTTCGGAATAAAATAATTTAAAAAAATGGCTTAAAACGTTTTATAAGATTTATTCACTACGCTACGCTGCGGTCGAAATGACAAAAAAAATTCTCAATTTCAAAAATTATTTCCTATCTTTGCAAATCATAAAAATCATTCTAAAAATGAACAAACTTATCGCTCCATCCCTTCTTTCAGCTGATTTCCTTCACCTTTCGAAGGATATCGATATGGTGAATAAAAGTCAGGCCGATTGGTTCCATTGCGACATCATGGACGGGGTGTTCGTGCCGAATATCTCTTACGGCATCCCGCTGGTGCAAGCCATTAAGAAAGAAGCACTTAAGCCTCTCGACGTGCATCTCATGATTGTCGAACCCGACCGTTATTTCGAGAAATTCCGCGACGCAGGAGCCGACATCATCACATTCCATTACGAGGCGAGCACTCATATCCATCGCAGCGTGCAGATGCTGAAATCGCTGGGCGTGAAAGCCGGCGTGGTGTTGAATCCTCACACCTCGGTCGAACTGCTAGAAGATATTTTGGGCGATGTAGACCTTATATTATTAATGTCGGTCAACCCGGGCTTCGGAGGTCAGAAATTCATCGAGAGAACATATGCGAAGATTAAAAAACTTCGCCAGATGATTGAAAATCAGGGACTTAAGACTATGATTGAAGTCGACGGCGGAGTGAATGTCGAGAATGCACCGAAACTGTTCAATGCCGGAGCCGATGTTTTGGTTGCAGGGAATGCAGTTTTCAAGTCGGAAGACCCGATGAAGACTATTGAACTAATGAAAAGTTGAGAGTTTAAAGTGTAGAGTTTAAAGTCAGTTTAATAGTGTAAAGTTGAAAGTTAAAAGTTAAAATTATAAGTAATATGAACGAAGTAGTATTAAAACTTAAACCGGAAAACGTCTGGAAGGAATTCCAAGGCATCATGGGCGTGCCACGTCCGTCGAAAAGAGAAGAAAAAATGGTCGCTTACCTCGAAAAATGGGCAAAAGACCATAAAGTGGAATACAAGAAAGAGAAATGCGGCAATATCATCATGACAGTGCCGGCAACCAAGGGCATGGAGAACCGCCAGACCATCATTCTGCAGGCTCACATGGACATGGTGTGCGAGAAGAATGGCGACAAGAAACACGACTTCGACAAAGATCCTATCGAGGCTGTGTTGAAAGGCGAATGGCTGCACGCTAACGGCACCACCCTCGGTGCTGACGACGGCATAGGAGTGGCTGCGGCATTGGCAGTGATTACTGATAAAAACGTGAAACACGGCCCACTCGAGTGCATCTTCACCGTCGACGAAGAGACAGGTCTCACAGGCGCCGAGAAACTCGACCCGAAAGACTTCACAGGCCGTATCCTCCTCAACCTCGACTCAGAAGACGAAGGCGAAATATTCATTGGCTGCGCAGGCGGCATGGACACCATCGTCAAGATTTTCTACCAACTTGAGAATGCTCCTGAAGGCTATATCCCTTACGACATCAAGGTCAGCGGACTGAAAGGCGGTCACTCGGGCGACGATATCAACAAGAACCTCGCCAACGCTAACAAGCTGTTAGCCAGAATCTTATGGCAGGCAACCAACGATTTCGACCTTCGTATTTACGACATCCAAGGCGGAAATCTGAGAAACGCCATCGCCCGCGAGGCAACAGCAGTGGTGTTCATCCCATTCGACCTCACCAAGAAATTCGAGGCAATGGTTAAGAAGTTTGAAAAGAACTTCAAACACGAATATCAGGTCGCAGACCCAGGAATCACTGTGAAAGCCAAGAAATCGGAGCTCACGCCTGATGTGGTCATCGACGAGATGACACAGTTCGACCTCCTGAACGGTCTCCTCACCTGCCCTCACGGCGTCATCGAGTGGTCACAGACCATCCCGAACTTCGTGGAGACATCGACAAACCTCGCTTCGGTGAAGAAAAAAGAAGGTTATTTCTTCATCCAGACATCACAGCGCAGTTCCATCGAGTCGGCTAAGGAATACGCGGCAGCCATGGTCGAGGCTTGTTTCAACCTCGCCAACGCAGAGGTGCAGCACACCGACGGCTACCCGGGCTGGACACCTAACCCGAATTCGAAAATCTGCGCCATCGCTGAGAAAGTTTACAAGAAACGCTTCGGCAAAGACCCGAAAGTTAAGGCCATCCACGCTGGTCTGGAATGCGGTCTCATTGGCGACAAGATCGCTGGCATGGACATGATTTCATTCGGTCCGACACTCCGCGGCGTGCACTCACCTGACGAGAGAATCGAGATTAAGACAGTCCAGATGTTCTGGGATTTGCTGTGCGATATATTGCTCGAAGCTCCGAAAAAATAGTGTAGAGTTTAGAGTGTAGAGTTTAGAGAAGGGGCGTCGCTGAGGCGTCCCTTTTTCATTTTCTTCAAAAAAAATAGTCGCTATTTCAAAAATATTTTGTATCTTTGTAGTTTGTACACGATTAAAACTAATAAAAATGAAAAAACTTTTTTTGACAGCGTTGTTGGCGATGGCCTTTGCAGGCTCGGTTTTCGCGCAAGATGAAGTCATTTTCACCATTATGAAAACCGACGGAAGCACAACAGACTATGTGATGAACAAAGACGCGAGGATTTATTACTCCGACACACAGCTTTTGTTTTTCAACGGCAACGAAACCGTAGCTGTCGACTTATCGGGAATCAGAAAAGCGTATTTTACAGCTCCTCAAGATATTGTAGAAGTTGAAAATCAACAGCTTACGATATATCCAAATCCTGCCAAAGATGTTTTAAGAATTGAAAATATAGCTGACAATCAAGAAGTTAGCATTTATTCAATAAATGGAGCCCTTTTGAAGAAGGTGATTGTTTCGGACGATGCCGAGATAAATATCAGTGAGTTGCGCCCAGGTATGTATGTGATCTGTGCTGGCAATATGTTTTCTAAATTTATAAAAATGTAATGCCATGAAGAAGATTTTATTTGTTATATCATTGATATTCATAGGATTATCCGTCAAAGCCCAAGATGGAGAATATCACGTACGCATTCATGGGCAGCAGAATAAGGGCGTAATTTTCGACGCTCCTGCGATTTCTATCGACAGCATGTATATTAATGAAAACGGCGAGCTCAGAGTGCGCAAGATAAACGACTCACACTCATTCAGTTTCGCCGAAATCGACAGTCTGACATTCCCTTGGATTCCGACAGGCACAGGCGACATAGTTTACATCACTTATAACGGCACAAGTGTCGACATCGTAAACCCTTACCCTGCTACTCAAGTCATAATTTCAGCGACCGAAGCCAAGGTCTCAGTGACATCATTAAGCTCAGCAAACATAACTTATTGTCTGTCAGGCACCGCCAACCCTGGACGTTTCGAGATTGATAGCCAAACGACACCTACTATATTGATGAACGGCGTCAACCTCACCAATCCTACAGGAAAAGCTATGGATTTGACGTGTAATGCTGGCATCATCATGGAACTTGCCGACGGCACATCCAACTCGCTCGCCGATGGCACGACGAGTGACAAAAAAGCTGCTCTTATGAGCAACAATGACCTTCTCGTGCAAGGCGAAGGCACACTCACCGTCACAGGTCTCGTTCAGCACGCCATGAAGGTGAAGGGACAGTTTAACATGAGCTCAGGCAATATTGTCATCGCAAGTTCAGTGTTGGACGGCATCCATACTGAGGGGATCCTGATTCAAGGCGGTAACATCACCGTCCAGTCATGCGGCGACGACGGTTTGACCAGCGAACTCGACGGCTACATCAACGGAGGCAATATCACGATTACAAGTCCGACCGACGACATCAACGGCATCTCTGCCGACAGCACTCTGGTCATCAACGGAGGCGAGATCAACATCACCATGTCGGGCGTCTCGGCCAACTGCATAAAAGCTGATAAGGAGTTGACTATCAACGGCGGAACCTTCGTTCTCAACAATTCGGGCAATGTATCGAAAGGCATCAACTCGAACAGTACGATTACCATCACCGATGGCGACATCAGCATCACCTCGAGCGGCGGCACTGTGGTAACCGACTACGACCCGTCGTATTGCACTGCAATTAAAGGTGACACCGATATCATTATCAGCGGTGGCAACATCGACATCAACCTTCCGACATCAAATAATGGTGGTAAAGGAATCTCGTGCGACGGAAATATGACTATCAGCGGCGACAACACCATACATATCGAGACTCACGGCGACGGTTCCACTTACACAGCATCATCGGGCACCGACACTTATTCTAGCTCATGCCTACGCGCTGAAGGCGATATGCAGATTCTGAGCGGCAACATCACGCTCACCAGCACTGGAAAAGCTGGCAAAGGCATCAAAGTGGGCAAGAAGAATGGCAACACCTATACCGGAGCTTACACTCAGGGCAATGCTGACGGTAGCGGTCCTACCCTTACCATCACCACATCTGGCGCTCAAATCGGCTCTAGTGGCGGCTGGCCTCCAGGTCCTGGCGGCGGAAGCTCATCGTCAAGAGCCTCGGCAAAAGCCATCAAAGTGGGTGGCGTGGCTACCATTTACGGCGGCACCACGACCGTCAACACATCTACAAGCGGCGCCGAGGGACTGGAATCGAAGACTCAGATCAACATCGAAGGCGGCCAGCACTACTTCAAGTGCTACGACGACTGCATCAACTCGTCGGGTAGAATCTTCTTCAACGGCGGTGTGACGGTGTGTTTCAGCAACGGCAACGATGCTGTCGACTCGAATGCAGGCGCTGCAGGAGCTATCACCATTGGCAACGGCGTGGCTTTCGCCTACACCACCAAAGGCAACCCTGAGGAAGGCTTCGACTGCGATAACAACAACTATATAAAGATTACAGGCACAGGTATAGGCATCAGCGCCGGCGGCTCGCAAGGCGGTGGCGGTCCTTGGGGCGGCGGTGGCGGTGGCACTATCACCAACCCGGCGCAAGGCTATAAGTTCTACACCAGCAGCTATACCTTCCAGGCTGGGAAATACTACACTCTTTCGAACGCCAGCGGCACTGGCGGCACCAACATGGTGACATTCAGCTTCGAAAGCAACTGCACAAGCAATCTAGCCCTAATCACAGCGACGGGCATGGTAAGCGGAAGCACATATTATGTGAAATACGGAGATCAGGCGCCGACAGGAGCTACGACGGCATTCCACGGGCTATACCTCGGTGGAACCTCATCTGCATCGACGCAGGCGTTTAGTTTCCAGGCGCAATAACTTCGCCGTAGCAGTCGAAATAATCGGCTTGAGTAATCTTTACATTGACGAAAGAGCCGATTTCTATTTTATTGTCTTTCATTGAGATAAGTACCTCGTCGTCGACTTCAGGGGAATCATATTGAGTACGACCGACATAGTAGCCGCCTTCGGTGCGGTCGATGAGCACTTTTTCGGTTCTTCCCAGACGTTTTTGGTTGATTTCCAATGAGATATCCTGCTGGACATCCATAAACTTATCAACGCGCGCCTTCTTGACTTCTTCCGGAACGTCGTCCTCAAGTTCAAAGGCCGGTGTCCCCTCTTCAGCTGAGTACGCGAACACGCCGGCGCGCTCGAATCTCGCTTCTTTTATGAAATCGATGAGTTCATTGAACTGCTCCTCCGTCTCGCCAGGGAAACCCACGATAAACGTGCTTCTGAATGCGATATCGGGGACGTATGACCTTACTTTCTTAACAAATTCAATGGTTTGCTCGCGTGTTACACCACGACGCATCGCCTTCAAAATAGGCGTGCTGATGTGCTGCAGCGGCAAGTCGATGTAATGACAAATCTTCTTGTTGTCGCGCATCAGCTCGAGAAGCTCGACAGGGAATCCCAGCGGATAGCCGTAATGCAGACGAATCCACTCGATACCGTCGACTTCAGTAAGTTTTTGCACCAACTCCACGATATGCGACTTGCCATCAAGGTCGTAGCCGTAATATGTAAGGTCTTGAGCTATGAGTATCAGCTCTTTTACGCCTTTCTTCGCAAGGTTTTCGGCCTCTTTGATGAGGTTTTCCATCGGCACCGACTTATGGTCGCCGCGAATCAACGGGATGGCGCAGAAAGCGCAATGACGGTTGCAGCCCTCCGAGATCTTCAGATATGCGTAATGCGATGGCGTCGAGAGCACTCTGTCGCAGCAATATTCGGCATGAAAATCTGATTTCAGGATGTCGGCAGCTACATGTTGCACTGGCTCCACGCCAAAGAAAGCGTCAACCTCATGTATCTCTTTGCGCAACTCTTTCTTGTAGCGCTCCGAGAGACAGCCCATCACATATAACTTCTTGATTTTATTGGCTTTACGCAGCTCAGCGTATTCCAAAATGGTATCAATCGACTCCTCTTTTGCATCGCCGATGAAGCCGCAGGTGTTGATAATCACCACGTCGGATTTCTCATCGGAATCGTGGACGATCTTGTAGGTGTTGTTCAGCAAAGCTGCCAGATGCTCTGAATCGACTTTGTTTTTTGAGCAACCGAGGGTGACGATATTTAAAACGGGTTTTCTCATTTGAATAATGAATCAACGAACTCGTTACGGTCGAAAATCTGGAGGTTCTCCATCTTCTCACCCACTCCGATGTATTTTACCGGAATCTTGAACTGGTCGGAGATGCCGATAACCACACCGCCCTTGGCAGTGCCATCCAACTTGGTGAGTGCCAATGCGTTAACCTCAGTGGCAGCGATAAACTGACGTGCCTGCTCGATGGCATTCTGTCCTGTAGAAGCGTCCAAAACCAGCAACACCTCATGCGGTGCGTCCGGGATGACTTTCTGGCACACTTTCTTAATCTTCGAAAGCTCGTTCATCAAGCCGACTTTGTTGTGCAGACGACCGGCTGTGTCGATCAAAACCACGTCAGCGTCTTGTGCCACTGCCGATTTCACGGTGTCGAACGCCACTGATGCCGGGTCAGCGCCCATGCCTTGCGAGACAATCGGCACGCCAACTTTGTCGGCCCAGATCTTGAGTTGGTCGACGGCAGCAGCGCGGAATGTGTCGGAAGCGCCGAGAACCACCTTTTTGCCTGCAATCTTGAAGTTATACGCGAGCTTGCCGATGGTGGTGGTCTTACCCACTCCGTTCACGCCCACGACCATGATTACGTAAGGCTTCTTATCTTCAGGGAGGTCGAAGCTGCTGCCGTCGCCTGAGTTATTCTCCTGCAGCAACGAAGCAATCTCTTCCTTCAGAATCATATTCAACTCGCTGGTACCCAGATACTTATCGCGTGCCACACGTTTCTGGATGCGGTCGATAATCTTTAAGGTGGTGTCGACTCCAACGTCTGATGTAACCAAAATCTCCTCAAGGTTATCCAAGACCTCGTCGTCGACCGTCGACTTGCCCACAATGGCCTTCGAAATGCGGTCGAACACGCTGGTACGCGTCTTTTCCAGACCTTTATTTAAGTCTTCTTTAGCGTCTTTATCTTTTTTGAAAAATGAAAAGAGTCCCATTTATATCTTATTTAAAGATTTAAAGATTCAAAATTTAAAATTTAAAATTATTTTGCAAATATAATAATTTCTTTGATAAGCACAAAAAGCTTTCTCGTCGAAACGGGAAAGCCATTTTAAATCAATTCAAAAAACTATATATTAGTTCTTTGCGATGAATTCCTGTGCCTGGTCGATCGGGACGATGGTCTCTTCAAAATAGTAAGCACCAGTCTTCTCTGATTTCTTCATCTTGATGACCTTCGTGAATTCCTTGCCAGCTGTGTGCAATGATGCAACTACCTTCTTTGCCATATCCTAAATCTTATTTAATTTCTTTGTGAAGCGTCATTTTCTTGAGGATTGGATTGTATTTCATGAGTTCCAATCTCTCTGGGGTATTCTTCTTGTTTTTCGTTGTAACGTAACGAGAAGTTCCCGGGATGCCTGTTGCCTTTTGCTCTGTGCACTCCAAAATCACTTGTACGCGTGCGTCTTTAACTTTCTTTGACATATTCTTATCCTTTCAAATTTCGGACTGCAAAAATACACAATTTTTTAATACACTCCAATATTTTTCAGCCAAAAATTTTATCAAATTTTAAAATATCTTATCTTTCTGATTATCAATAGTTTAAATTACTCTTTATTGATAATCTTATTGACGACTTCCAAAATTTCGGCCTCTTTCTTGATGGCAGCAGCCTCAATCTTTGCGCCGTCGGCGACGATTTTATCGGCAAATGCTCTATCCTTAAGACCAGCGGCGTTGATTTTCACGTTGAGATATGCGCCCATGACAGCACTTCTGCAGCACAAAGCACCTACTCCGGCGTCTGAAACTGATGCAGGATTACCTGTCTTAGCCATAGCCTCGACGATGTCGAATGCCTCAAATGCCACGTTCATGGTCTTGAATGGCACCTTTGTGGCATACTGCGATGCGAGCTCTAATGCCTCCATACGAGCGGCCTTGTCGGCGTCGGTCTTCTTCGGCATCTGCAATGCAGCCATGATCTTGTTGAATGCATTGGTGTCTTCGTCAACCAAGTCAAGTAACTGATCCTTAAGGACTTGACCTTTTTCAGCGACCTTCGAGAACTCTTCCCAACGCTCATCCCAACCTGGTTTGTGTGATGACAGGTTAGCCACCATTGTTGCCAATGCTGCGCCGAGAGCGCCCATATATGCTGAGATTGAGCCGCCACCTGGAGCCGGACTCTCGCTTGCTGTCTCATTTGCAAAGCCAGTACAAGTCATGTCGACGAGCTTCTTCTGCGTCATGTCTTCGATAAGGAATTCGATGACTTTCTCCTTCGGGTTGAACGGTTTCAAATCGTCGAGACCCATCGACTTGATGGCGATCTTCATGATTTCATCCTCGCTGACGCCCAATGAACGCTGCTGTTTTGCGAGATAATACTTACCTGCGTCGATAAGCACCTTTTTAGGAATCAAACCGACGATTTCGCAGCCTGTCACGCGCACGCCACGAGCTGCAGCCTTAGCACAGACCTCGTCGAAGCAGACGTGAACCGGTGAAACGTTGATGTTTGTGATGTTCATTGAAACCTGGGCGATGCCGTATTCCTCGATGAACCAGCCGATTGCCTTGGTGCTCTTCAGAGTGCCAGGAATCATTATGGTATTGCCGTTCTCGTCTTTCATCGGCTTGTCGGTAACCTTCGGCCCCACTCTCTTCGGACGGCCTTTCTCGCGAACGTCGAAAGCGATAGCGTTGGCGCGGCGTGTCGAGGTGGTGTTGAGGTTATAGTTGATAGCGATGAGGAAGTCACGGGCTCCGACCTGTGTTGCGCCGGTCTGTGCCACATGCTCGTTCCACTCGTTCGGACCGAAATCAGGTTTCCATTCTTCTGTTCCGAGACGGCTCGACAATGACTCGTATTCGCCAGTGCGGCAGTAAGCCAAGTTCTTACGTTTTGGCTGGAAAGCAGCCTCTTCGTAGCAGTAAATAGGGATGTTGAGCTCTTCGCCGAAACGTTTTGCGAGGTTACGAGCATAAACCACAACCTCGTCCATTGTGATATTTGAAATCGGGATGAGAGGACAAACGTCGGTAGCACCTTGACGTGGGTGGTCGCCGTGATGGTTACGCATGTCGATGAGCTCGGCAGCCTTCTTCACCACGCGGAATGCGGCTTCGCACACGTTTTCCGGCTCGCCCACAAAAGTGATGACGGTACGGTTTGTCGTCGCACCCGGGTCAACGTCCAACAATTTCACGCCTTCAACCTTTTCGATCTCGGCAGTCACCTGATTGATGATGTTCATATCGCGACCTTCGCTGATATTCGGAACACATTCGATTAATTGTTTCATTTGTATGATTATTTAATTATTTTTCCTTTTAAAACCATTGTCTGAACTTTGTTTGCACCATAATAATACGGCATAAATTCCAGCTGCGTCATCGGATTGGTGATAATCACGTTAGCAATCTTGCCTTTGGTGATTGAGCCGAGCTCGTCAGCGACGTCCATGGCGTAGGCGGTGTTCAAAGTGGTAGCATTTAAAGCTTCTTCCGGCGTCATGCGATAGCGGATGCAGGCACAAGAAAGCACAAACTGCATATTGCCCGATGGCGATGTTCCTGGATTGAAGTCGGATGCCATTGCGACTGGCAATCCGGCGTTAATCATATCGCGCACCGGTGAAAGTGGCAAGTTCAAGAAGAACGCACAGCCAGGAAGCACCGTAGGCATGGTGTCGGAGCCTTTCAATGCCTCTATTTCCTCTTTTCCCATCTGCTCGAGATGGTCAACAGAGATAGCGCCGTATTTCACGCCAACCTGCACACCTCCCGAGACAGCCATCTCGTTGGCGTGGATCTTCGGACGCATGCCGTATTTGATGCCCGCCATCAGGATTCTTTCGGTGTCTTCAACAGTGAAGAAGCCTTTGTCGCAGAAAACGTCAATGAAATCTGCCAAATCCTCGGCTGCCACCATAGGAATCATCTCATTGATGACAAGATCGACATAATCTTCCTGATGTCCGCGGTACTCCATCGGGATGCCGTGAGCGCCAAGGAAGTTCGATTTTATCGTCATCGGAGAGTTCTCTTTCAGACGACGAATCACGCGCAACATCTTCAGTTCGCTCTCGGTTGTCAGACCGTAGCCGCTCTTGATTTCTACGGCGCCGGTTCCCATGTGCATGATTTCATCCAAGCGCTGCATCGCCGACTCGTAAAGCTCATCTTCACTAGCTTTTGCGGTGGCTTTCGCCGAATTAAGGATTCCTCCTCCCCTTTTTGCAATCTCCTCGTAGCTCAAGCCACGAATCTTATCGCAAAACTCCATCTCGCGCGAATTGGCATACACCAGATGGGTGTGCGAGTCGCAGAACGCAGGCAACACCAAACCGCCCTTGGCATCGACGACTTTCTTCTCCTTTGCCAGATATTCCTGGTATTTCGGAGATTTCATCTCGCCATAGTCGGCAATCTTGCTACCTTTTATTAATAGGTATGCGTTCTTGATACGCTTCACCTTCGACATCGCGGAGCCGGCTTTCCATAATGAGCCATCCTCCACGATGCCGCAAAGTTCTTTTATGTTATTGATTAACATCTGTTTACCGTTTACTGTTTATCGTTTACTCTGTTTACCGTTAAAGGTTGTCTTTAAACAGTAAACCGTAAACTGTAAACTTATTTCTGATAAATCTTCTGCCAATTCTTATACTCTCTCTTCTTCCACGGTCCGTTATGATACACATAAGATGCAATCATCGGGATGACGGTTGTACCTTCGGCGTAGACCATCTGCTGGAGTTTCTCGCTCACCTTGCCCCATGAACCTGCCTCGAGCAATGTCGATGATGAGCAGGCGCCATCGCGGACGTCAGCAACGGTGATCTGGATAGCATATTTGTGCATTGGCACTTCATGACCCAGAATTTCAGCGCACACGACTGTGTCCTGAGCGAAGTTCTTAGGAGTGCCGCCACCGACCATAAACAGACCTGTCTGTGGAGCAGCCATCTTAATCTCTGTCAACTCGATGAAGTCGGCCACTGAGTCGATGCTTACGTATGGCTTGCCGGCGTGCTTGCGTTCCCACTGGTGCAGACCGATACCGAAACCTGCTGAAGAATCTGAGAATGCCGGGCAGAACATCGGGACGCCGCACTCATAGCATGTCTGGATGAGGCTGTCTTTCTTCACGCCGTGGCCTTCATGCAGCCATTTTCCGAGGTTCCACAGGAACTCACGTGATGAATACGGACGTGGCTCGAGAATATTGGCGAGCTCGTAAGTAGCGTGGTCGCACACCTGGAGCTGTTCCTCATCGATGAATGTGTCGTAGATACGGTCGATGTAGAGTTCGCGGAGCTTGGTGTCAGGGATGATGTTCTCCTTTTCGCCGATATAATGCTTGAAACCAAGGGCTTCGAAGAGGTCCATATCGATGACCGAAGCGCCTGTAGATACCACGACGTCAATCATTTTGTTGCGAACCATATCGACGTAAACCTGCATACAGCCTGCTGCTGAGGTCGAACCGGCCAGAGTGAGAATGTTGGTGCAGTTTTTCTCTTTCACCATCATCATGTAGATGTCGGCGGCGCGGGCGGTGTCGCGTGATGTGAACGACATATTGCGCATTGCGTCGATGATTTCTGTTGAGTCGTACTTCTTGATGTCGATGTGCTTCACGACATTCTTAAGTAAATCTTTCTTTTCAAGTTTTCTTGCCATTTTATTTAGTTTTTATGATGAATTTTCTGATATTTTTAACCTGCAAATATACAAAATTAATTTGATGACGAAAAATTTTTTAAATAAGTGACCGCCTCTGGTCCTTCGTTGAAAATCAGGTCGATTATTGACAAATTGGAGACGAACGGCTGTCTATCTTCAAAAACTTGGTAATACTTAGGAAAACCTGTCGATTCCGGTGACCATTTCGATAATTTTATACGATAATCTTCATTATCTGAAATGGGTTCAAAATCTTCGGTATAAATAATTTCCTTATTGATTTTCAATACTTTAAGAATAAATTTCAGACAAAACTCATTCAATTCAATGAGCCTATCGAATTTCATCGAAAAAGCTTGCTCGAGATAAGGGAAATAGTAGTCAAAATAAGGGGTTTTGCGATATGCCGCTTCCAGACAGCGCTGATGAATCTGCTGCCAAGGCTCTTTGTAGCTTATCGCGATATCTTTCGTCAAAGTATGGTTGCCGTTAGTCTTTACGATTGGCACGGTAAGAGTCTGTAACCCATTGGCAGTCATCACGTTACAACGGGTACGACACGACTGTTTCTGATAAGTCTCGTATAATTCAATTTGCGGCGCCTCGTTTTGACAAAAAAGCGCAACATATTGAATATCAGGAAGATAAGATGTCGGAAAAATATTATTCACTTAACAGCTTATTAATCTGAGCACGGAAATACTCTTCTTCTTTAGCACCCACCGATTTCTCAGGCTGTGTACCTTCTTTCATGAAGAAAACCGTCGGAATGTTTCTAACCTGCAATATCACTGAGAGTTTCTGATCTTTATCGGTGTCGACTTTATAGAAATCGACCTTTCCGTCGTATTCCTTAGCCAGTTTCTCCATAATCGGGGCAATCTTCTTGCATGGGCCGCACCAGGTGGCATAAAAGTCGATAACACAAGGTTTGCTGCCTTTAAACGCGAAATTGCTGGCGCTAAGCTCGATGTCCCACACTTTTTTGATGAAATCGCCGTAAGTCATCGTCTTGACATACGACTTCTCGTTAGTTGTTGATTCTGAAGCAGTTACCTCAGTCTTGGCTTCAGCTTTATCATCAGATTTCTCTTCTTTATGCGAACATTTGCAAGAGGTTAAAAACGCGATGGCTACTATTGAAATGAGCAATAATTTTTTCATAAGGTTAATATTTTCAATGATTTACAAATTTTAATCCGGGTAAGCCACGCGCACGTGGTAGATGTTCATCAGCTTTTTCTTGAGCACCTTTTTCGTCACGTTGACATCGTGGAATGTGATGTTGGTGTTGTCAAACTGGTTAGCCTTCAGCTGGCCGTCGATAATGTTGTCGACGAGCTTGTTGATCGACTCCTCGGTCTTCTCGGCCATGCTTCTTGAGGCGGCTTCCACAGCGTCGCACATCATCAGCACGGCGGTCTCCTTCGAAAACGGCACAGGACCATGGTAACAGAATTCGCTTTCGTCAACACCTTCAGGGTTTTCGCGCAGTTCCATCTGGTAGAAATACTCGGTGCGACGTGTGCCGTGGTGAGTCCTCACAAAGTCGATAATCTGCTCAGGAATATGATATTGGCGACAGATCTCGATGCCATCAATCACATGATCGATGATGATCTGGGCGCTTTCCACATTTGAAACATCGTCGTGCGGGTTATATTTACCATTCTGATTTTCAATGAAATAGAAAGGATTACGCGTCTTTCCGATGTCGTGATACATAGCGCCAGTGCGGACGAGCAGTGCGTTGCCACCTATATTATATATCACCTCCTCGCAGAGGTCGGCCACCTGCATGGAGTGCTGGAAGGTGCCAGGCGCCTCCGATGCCAGCTTACGCAGCAGCGGGCTGTTGGTGTTGCTGAGCTCGAGCAGCGACAGATCGGTGACGAAGCCGAACACACGCTCGAAGAGGAACGCCAGAGGCAACGCTAGCATGGTGAAGAAGGCGTTGCCGGCGTAGATTATGATGTTTTTCCAGTTAAATGAGTCAAAATCGCCGTCGAAGATGAGCATCATGCCAAGGTAAACGATGACGTAGGTCATGAAGACCATCAGCGAAGTGCCGAAGTAGCTGGCGCGGCGTGTGCGTTTCGTCATGCTGAACACCGCCACAAACGACACGAGCAGTTGCACAAAGAAATACTGGAACGGATTCGGCACAGCTAAGCTTATGATTATCAATGTCATAAGCTGTACGATGATAGATACTCGCGCGTCGAAGAACGTCATCAGAAGCATCGCCATGATGGTCACCGGCATGAGATAGATGAAGGCTGGAGCGAACTTCAGGATGAGGAACGACGGCACAATCATGAACAGCATGAGAAGCAGAATCATGTTGATGTTGCGCAGCTGTTCGAAGATATCGGGACGCAACAGTCTGAGTATCAAGTACAAAACGAAGAACACTATGCTCACCATCAGCAGCTGTCCGTAAAGAAGATAGTTACGGCTGAAGAAATTATTCGCTGTGATATCGGCGTATTCGCGTTGTAACGAATTGATTATCTGATACTTCTCTTCAGTCACAATCTCGCCTTCCATGATGATGAGCTCGTCTTTCTGCACCATTCCGAAGGTCAGCATGATGTTGTCGATGGCCATCTTCTCGGCCTGCTTCGTCATGCTCTCCGAATAAATCACATTTTGACGCAGTGAACTATGTAACAGATTGTTAATCAATTGCATAGTATTATAATCGTCGATATCTCTGAGCTGACTTTGGATGTAAGCCGAGGCTGTCGCCATGGTGTTGAGGTCGTCGTAAGCGCATTTCGTCTGCACCTTGTTGCGGACCACCACGACCGTTTCGTCGCCTTTGAAGTTATTGGTACGGTCGTTTTTTGCGACGATACCGGTGTTTTCGATATGATCGTAGATATTCAGGATAAGATTTTCGTAATATTCCTTATCGCCGATAGTGTCAATCCATTGAGTATCAAAGTCTTTAAGCAGTTTCTCACGACCATTTTCAGTGCCGAGGGCGTCGAAGACAAAGATAGGCTCGATGTTGCTCAACGCCTCCTCCCTCTCCTTCTTCACTGTCTCATCTGACTTATAAATCGGGAAGTTGAACGGGGCGTAGAGACTCTCGTGCGGCCACGGACGCATTTTCTGGTATTCGTATTTGAATTTGACGTTACGCGGCATAAGCAAAACGACTATGACGAGCGCCAAAACGAAAGCCAAGACCTTCATAATGCCATAATATGAATGGCGGACTTTTTCTGCTATATCTTTTATCTTACTCATAATCAATGAATTACGGATTAGATATTTATTTTCTAAAAACAAATTTAATTAACTTGTAAAAATACGAAAATTTCTTGTAACTTTGCAAAAAAAGTTTCAATTATGTTCGGAATATGCACTTTATCGGCCATTCCTGTGCGAAAGGAGCCGCATCACGAGAGCGAACTGGTGACTGAATTGCTGTTTAACGACTTGTATGAAGTCTTGGAGCAGAGTGGCGACTGGCTTTATATCAAGATGGAATACGATGGCTACGAAGGATGGATTAGGAGTCTGCAACACTTTGATATTCAAGAAGATACATATAAGTCTTTAGCAAAGCGGAATTCTTATGTCGTGAATAAGCCGGTGGAGTTGTACGATTCGAAGGTGTTGAGTTTCGGAACCACGATTTATTCCGACGAGAAGCATTGCATTGAGTCTAATAGCTTCATTAACAATGCTTTTATGCTGCTCGACGTGCCTTATCGTTGGGGTGGAAGAACGGTTTTCGGCATCGACTGCTCGGCTTTTGTGCAGCTTTGTGCGAAGACTGTCGGGATAAAGTTACCTCGCGATGCCTCACAGCAGGTGGAATGCGGCGAAGACGTGTATTTCCTAACGGAAGCGCAGCCTGGCGACCTGGCGTTTTTCGAAAATGAAGAGCATAAAATCGTTCATGTCGGCATAATTTTGGAAGGCGAAAAGATCATTCATGCTTCAGGCAAGGTGAGAATCGACTCGCTCGACCAAACCGGCATATTCAATAAGGAATTAGGGAAGCATACGCACTTCTTGGGGACGATAAAAAGAATTATTTAATGGTTATTGGTTATAGGTTATTGGTTATTGAGAAGATGCTATAGATTAAATCGTCAATATCATTAACCGCTTCTTTATTACCTTTCAGGATCTCATCGACAAGTTCAGTCAGCTTTTTATCGGTTTCGGGTGAAATCTCTGGGAATGGCAGTTCCAACAGGTTTCCTTTGAGGATTTTTATCTCGCCGAAGAGCGATTTGTAAAGGAATTTGAACAGCTCGCTGTTGAGGAAGGCAAGCACAGTTTTTATTGACATTCCAGGGATGCGCGGGATGAGGATGTTGGCGCTGTTGAGGAACAGACTTTTGCTGTTGTCGTATGCAAAAACGAGGTTTTTCGAGATGAATTTGTAGACTAATTTTTCGTCGGCACGATAGATTTCATCTTTCGCAACCTGTTGATAATCAGTGCGTTTATATTTAATAAACTTGCGAGGCCGCTTCAAAGTGTAGGCTTCTATTTCCTTTCCGGTGTAAATCGGCTCCATACCCCAGCCCTTACGGCTTTTCACCTTGTTTTTATTGTCGCCGGTGATGACTCCCAAGGCCCAGATACTGTCTTTCAAGGTATATTTCTTTTTTGCAAGAATCTTCTGAACTTTTTCAAGGTTGGAATCTGATAACAAATTGAAATTCAGGTTGTTAGTGAGGTGGAAAGATTGCAATGATACGTCGTTGATTATAGACGAACCGAAATCAAATGTAGGGACGTGGCGCGCCGCGTCCCTACTATTGCGACGGCCACATGCTATGTCGATATATCTTGTTTGCACTCCTGCAAATGTCCCTGGATACTTTGTAATCGACTGAATATCAGTGTTTTCAAGTAAGAATTTGCGGAAATTGCGGTGAGTTTTCACGTTTAGAATCGATTCGGGCAGCAGGAATCGGATTGTGCCGCCTTCTTCAAGCTGATTGAATGCCTTTTCGAAGAAAAACGAGAAGCTTTCTTTGGTCGAAATCGGGATGTTTTTCTCGTCAAAAATCACCGCACCCCATGGTGGATTGCTTATAATATAAGAATTCTTATACTTAAAGTAATACTTTAGATAATCGCATTTAATAATTTGGGGCTCAAATACTTGTGACTTATACTTAAGCAGCAAATTTATCTTCGCTATCATGACAGCTATCGGGTCGTTGTCGCATCCGAGCACCTGCTCAGGTGAAGCCCCGTCGAGCGCCAACAGGAAGGCTCCGCTGCCACAGCAAGGATCAAAGAAAGTCTGCCCCTTCGAGAAATCCAAGCCTTTCGTCATGTTGCGAGCTACCTCCAGCGGAGTGTAATACGAGCCCTTGCGGTTTTTCTCGCCTTCGAGCAGGAAGCACTGGTAAATTAGGCCTAAAATATCATGCTCTTTTATATCAAGGATAGAATCCGGAAATTCCAAAACATCTGTAAACTCTAAAGATTCTATAACCTTTTGAACATGTCTCTTATTAAAAATTTTAGCTTTTTTCAGCAACTCGACGCCCATCGAATATATCACATCTTCGACTTTGTAGTTCTTTTCTTTGCAAAAAGTCACAAAGCGTTGAATATCAGCGATATTTTCTTTATTTGAGAAGTATTCTAGGGGTAAAACAGTCTTCGTGGAGAGCTGTTTGTTGGCCCGCGACATCAGTCGGCCGCTGCTGTCGGAATGCAGTCGCGCCCAGTTACGGCTTGTAGCCTCGGAAATCGTCGGTTTATTGATGTCGTTGTTTGCCATAATTTTTGCAAAAATAATCAAAAAGTTCATAAAGTTTTTAAAGTTCGTAAAGTTTTTAAAGTTTATAAAGTCAAAAGTTTAAAAGTTTTTAAAAAATTTCTTTGAAATATTCCAAATTAATTCATAAATTTGCAAGTCAATTTTTCGAGAAAATTCTAACCAACAAAAAATTATAACATGAATAACGCATTATTTCAATTTGCACATCCTGCTAACGAGCCTGTAAAAGAATACAGACCAGGCAGCCCTGAGCGCCTCGCTTTGGAGAAAGAACTCAAGAAACAGTCGAAGGAAGTCGTGGAAATCCCAATCATCATCGGTGGTAAGGAAATCCGCACCGGCGACATGGGCGAAGTGGTCATGCCACACAACCACAAGCATGTGATTGCAAAATACCATAAAGTTGGCGAAAAAGAGGTCAACATGGCTATCGAAGCCGCTCTGAAGGCCAAGAAAGACTGGGAAAACACACCATGGGTGGAGAGAGCTTCAATCATGGCACGTATCGGTCAGATGCTCGCCACGAAATATCGTGCTCGCATCAACGCAGCATGTATGTTAGGCCAGTCGAAGAACTGCTTCCAGGCAGAAATCGACTCAGCTTGCGAGACCATCGACTTCTATCGCTTCAACAACTACTATGCAGGTAATCTCTACTCAGAGCAGCCTTCATCGAGTCCTGATCAGCTCAACCGCGTGGAATACCGTCCACTCGAGGGCTTCATCATGGCTGTGACTCCGTTCAACTTCACCTCTATCGCTTCGAATTTGAACATGACACCAGCTTTGATGGGTAACACCACAATCTGGAAACCATCAACGACATCACTGCTTTCGAACTATCATATCATGCAGATCGCGATGGAAGCAGGTCTTCCGGCTGGCGTAGTGAACTTCCTGCCAGGTAAGGGCTCGTTGATTGGCGGCGTCGCCTTAAACAACCCGAACCTCGCCGGCATCCACTTCACCGGTTCGACAGCCACATTCCAGGGCCTCTGGAAGGGCGTAGGCGCAAATATAGCCAATTACAAGTCATATCCTCGTCTCGTCGGTGAGACAGGCGGTAAGGACTTTATCTTCGCCCACAGCTCGGCAAATCCACGCGAGGTGGCATGCGCTATCGTCCGCGGCGCCTTCGAATATCAAGGTCAGAAATGCTCGGCAGCATCACGCGCATATATCCCGAAGTCGATGTGGAAAGAGGTGAAACAGATCGTCGGCGACATGCTCAGCACCATCAAGATGGGCGACGTCACAGACTTCACCAACTACGTCAACGCTGTGATCGATGAGGCCTCGTTCGACAACTGCAAGGGCTACATCGACAGAGCAAAAGCCAGCAAGGACGCTGAGATCGTGTTCGGTGGCAAGTGCGACAAGAGCGTCGGTTACTTCGTCGAGCCTACCGTCATCCTCGCCAAGGTTCCGAACTACGAGTCGATGGCTCAGGAGATCTTCGGACCAATCATCACCATCTATGTCTACGACGACAAGAAATACGAGGAAACACTGGAACTCTGCGACACGACATCACCTTACGCATTGACTGGAGCCATCTTCGTCAACGACCTCAAGGCACGTCAGCTCGCCGACCAGAAGCTGAAATATGCTGCAGGTAACTTCTACATCAACGACAAGCCGACGGGAGCCGTTGTGGGATGCCAGCCATTCGGCGGATCACGCGCATCGGGCACCAACGATAAGGCTGGCGGACTGTGGAACCTCATCCGCTGGACGAACCCACGCGCCATCAAGGAGACGTTTGTTCCTGCAACAGAATACGGTTATCCGTTCCTCGCGAAATAACTGTTTTCAGTAGATTTTGCTGATAAAATAGTAGAGACGCCATATTATGACGTCTCTACATTTTTTTTGTACCAATAGCCAAAGGCCAATTGCCAACAGCCAAGGTTATTTGATTACCCGATAGATTAATTCTTCTCCCAGTCGCGCCAACCTCATCCGTTGACGTTGTTCATCCGTCAATTCATAATACAGACGGTCCGCGTTAACGGTAAAGCCGGCATTTTCAAGCACTTGCGCATAGTCGCGGCCGAACTGGCGGACGTGGTCGTACTGACCGAAATTGCGTTTTCTCTCCTCAGGGTCGGTGATGGACGGGTCTTCCCAGGTGTCAACGTTAGGATTTATTGGCACTAGCAGAATCGCCCAGCCGCCTGGCTTAAGGATTCTTTTTATCTCTGAAAAGGCTTTATTTACATCATTAACATGCTCCAAAACATGGTTACAAATCACCACATCGAATTGATTATCAGGGAGTTCGATATTTGTAACATCAAGTTTTAAGTCTGCAATCGGCGAATCGATATCAGCAGTGGTATAATCGAGGTTTTTGAGAGCTTTGAAACGCTTCAAAAACGGCTGTTCTGGAGCGAAGTGCAAGACCTTCAGATTGTCAGTGAAAAATCCTGTCTTCTCCTTTAAATACAGCCAAAGCAGACGATGACGCTCGAGTGAGAGGCATTTCGGACACATGCGGTTTTCCATCGCCTTGCCATAGCCGTATGGCAAAAACTTACGGAAATGCTTGCCACAGACAGGACATTCGACTTTATTTCCAATATAAAACGGACGTATAATAAAGCTGAACAGTCCACTGAAACGAATCAGCGTCTGTCGCGGGAAAATCCTTGTAAATAAAGCGATTAACTTCTTCATAACAGCTTTTTAATGGCTTCGGTCATGTTCGACCATTGATATTTCTTCTTTTCCTCCCTCACTCCTTCTACAAACTTATCGTATCTGTCATTCTCACAGAAGTCGACAAGGGCATCGGCAATGGATGCGGCATTCGGCTCTACGACGTAACCCACTTTCCCGTTAGGAATCATCTCGCCCAGACCGCCAACGTTAGTGACAAGCATCGGCTTCTCGAAGTGATATGCAATCTGCGTAACACCGCTCTGAGTTGCCGATTTATAGGGCTGAACAACCATTTCAGCAGAGTTAAAGTAATACTTTACATCAACATCGTTAATATATTGATTTTCAATTATTACAAAATCTTGCAAATTAAGCTTTTCAACCTGTTTCAGATATGGTTTTGGGTCGTCGTAGAACTCTCCGGCAACAATCAACTTGACAGGATATTTTCTTAGCCTTTGATCGGCAAAAGCATCAATCAAAAGGTCGAGACCTTTGTAGGCGCGGACGAGTCCGAAGAACAACAGATAGCGATATTTCGGGTCAAGATTCAAATGCTTGATTGCTTCATCGCGGCTGATTATTTCACCGAAATGGTCGTACAACGGATGCGGAACAAATACTTTCGGTTTGTCTTGCTTGTCGAGCGATTTCACATCCTCCAAAACCGACTTGGAAAGAGCCACGAAACCATCCATAGCCTTCACGAAATATGGTGGAAACATCTTGTCCAGCAAAGATTTCTCGTGAGGTATCATATTGTGTATCAGCCCAATACACTTGGTATGACCGTTCCGCTTCACGACTTTTGCAATCTTGCTGAAGCAAGGAGCGAAGAACGACATCCAATAGGTGAAAATCACGACATCAGGGTTCTTTGCTCGTATCTCCCTCCCCACTTTCTTCCAGTTCAATGGATTGATACTGTTGACTTTACGCTCAATCGGGAAGCCTTTTGGAGCCTCAGCCTTGGAATATTGCGTCTTACCAGGAAACAGAAACGACGGATATTGAAGCTTGAATGTAACCACCTCAATATCAGCACCTTCCTCAGCAAACTCTGTTGCGAGTCTGTCGGTGAAAGCTGCTATGCCTCCACGATAAGGATAAGCCGTTCCGACGATTATGATTTTCATTATTTACTCTCGTCGTTGACAGGTTCAGCCTGTTCTTTTTTTACACCTTTAGGTTCAACAACCGTCGCCTTGTAATTGATTTTGGCAAATGCCTTAACCAGTTTTTCGGTATTGGTTTTTTCGCTATCGTATTGAATAGTAACGAGTTTCGTCTTTAAATCAGCATCGATTGACTTCACTCCTTTTTCAAAACGGATGTTGTCTTTGATACGTTTAACACAGTTATTGCATTCAATCTCAGGTTCTGTCGTAAAGACAACTTCTTTCATCGTCTGAGCCTGGACCAAGACTGTCAAAAACAATGCGAATGCTAATAAAATCAGTTTCTTCATAGTTTTATTATTTTGTTAATTTCCATTTAATTCCACCGTAAAACATTATGCCGTCAATCGGACCATAAATCATCGTAGCATCGAAATTCTCGCCCCATGGGTCATGGCAGCCTATTATCGGGTTTTTCTGTTTATAATTAGTCAAATTCTCGCCTCCGATATATATATTCCCCCAACGAAACCATTTGAGTATCTGTGCGTTAAGTATCGGATATGCATCAAAAGTACCAAATCCGTCGGGCATACGGCCGTCACCATTGATCTGCAAAGTGAGATCAAACTGCCATATCTCAAGTGGAGTTTTATATGTCGCAGTCACCAAACCTTTATAACGACTGGTCAGAGGTTTCTCGCGTAAAACACCGTTGATGGTAGTCTTCACGTCGTTATACCTGAAAGCTCCCAATAGCGAAAAACCCTCGAAAAACGGGTATGTTGCGTCGATTTGGAAGGTATGGGAATACGATATCCCGTCGAGGTTGTAGAAATGCACCTTATGAACATCGCTGTCGAGGTCGGTTACCACTTGATTCTCAAAGTTGGTATAATAGTATTCAAGATTGATTATCAAGCACTTTTCAAAGATATCGATATCGAGTGTCGCGGTGGTGCCAAAATTCCAAGCCTCTTCCTGTTTAAGATTGTCATCGATTATGATTTCGCGGCTGCTTGCCAAAAGTGTATGATTATCAAGCATCGGGCGTGGCGTGCGGTAGCCTTTACCGGCCGAAAAACGCAGTTTCAACGGCTCAGCAACGACCCATTTTATATGAGTGCGCGGAGTGAAAAACAGACCGTATAAATCACTGTAATCACCTCTAAAACCTGCCATAAACACAAACTTCTCATCATAATTGAAGGTATATTGGGCATATGCTCCACCGATATTCTCCTCAGGAGCTTTAACGAGGTCAGGAACAAAATTCCATCTCTCATCAAAACAGTCATGATTAAACGACAAACCCGTTGAAAAACTGTGACTTGGTGTGAATTCTGTCTCGAAAAGCAATTGTGCATATGCGTTATTATTGTCCACGTCATACGACCTCAATCCGTATAAAGAATTCATTTTATGGATTGAACCAGACAAAATCAAGGCAATGTTGGTGTTATGAACTTCGTCGAAGATGTAAGCGTTTTTCAAGACGCCTTCATATCGTTCAGAGCCGATATTTATCTTAAACAATTGACCATCAACATCTTTTGAATGATTATGAGCACCCTGGGTTTGACCTCCGTTTCTATCCTCTTTCAGGGCTTTCACGTATGCCTGCATGATGTAGTGATCTTTCTTATACATCCAGCGGTTCATGAAGTCGTATTGTTGCACCTTTGGCATGTCCATAAAACCGTCGTCATTGCCGTCGTGTTCCATCGACATATTCTCGTAATGCGCTAATAATCCGGTACTTAGAGCGTCATTGAAATGCAAGTTACCTTCTACATTAGTCTCAAATTTCAGATGACTGTCAAGGAACAGATTCACGTCGAGTTCTTCGTCAAGTTGCGGCTTCAGGTATTCGATGTTTATCTGTCCGGTTATCGACTCATAGCCGTTTTTCACTGTTGCAGCGCCTTTTGACACTTGAATCGAATGCATCCAAGTACCCGGAATATAACCCAATGAAAACGGGGCTGCCGCGCCGCGGAATGCAGGAACGTTTTCTGTCAGCATCTGCACGTAACTGCCTGATAATCCAAGGAGTTTAATCTGTTTGGCACCCGTTGCCGCATCGGAGTATTCCACATCGACTGAAGGATTTGTGGAGAAGCTTTCACCAAGGTTGCAACAAGCGGCGCGGCATAACTCGGTAGTCCCAATAACGTCAATGTTTTGAGCACCTTTAGCCTTCATCACTCCCGGACGCGTCGCCTTTACGACAACGTCGTCCAAAGTGATCTCGCCGTTGAGCTTAATCTCAACAAAATCAACATCTTTGCAATATGTGGTATCATTTGTAAAGCCGACAAAAGAAGTAACCAAAGAACTGGTCTCGTCTACTCTATTCAACGAAAACGAGCCGTTGGCATCGGTAGTGGTGCCATGGTTTGTGCCCTGCCAAACGACATTGGCGCCCACCAGAGCATTACCGTCGCTGTCCTTCACGACGCCCCTCACCTGCGAGTAAGAGGTAATCGCGAGGAAACAAAGGAGGATCGATGTTATTAGTTTCTTCATTAATAATATGTTTTCGTTCGTGGAGGATTTCTCCGCTCCCTACGGTCGGTCGAAATGACGAACCCTATCTATAATCTCGTTAATCTCTTTTGATATCTTCGTTTTATAAATTATTGCCAATCCAATAACCACTAAAATGACGGTTCGGAGAGTCGCTTCGATGAGTTTTACAGCGATTCCCGCATCCTTAAAGTAAATTATAGATTTTGATATATATTCGAATGATAACCAATTTATTACAAATAACAATCCTATTACTAAAACCACCACAATTTCCTTCCATGAAAAGGGCGAAATTCCCGTCTTCCAGATGATGAGCGAAAGCAAGAAAAGATAGTAAATCGAGAACGAAATTATCGACGACCAGGCCGCTCCTGTCATGCCGAGAATAGGTATCAGATTATTATTCAGAACTATCGCGCTGACAGTTAAAATGGCGGTGAAAATCAGCTGCAGGTAATACCAGCGCGAATAGCTTAAAACGGTTACGCCGATATTCAGCGAGGAGTTGACTAGCTTGGCTAATCCAAGGAGGAAGAACACCCATTTGCCATCGGCGTATTTGTCGCCATTAGGCAGCAGTTCGAAAAACAGGTCGATGTTGATCCAGATGATGAAAAACACGAATGCTCCGGCTATCAGCTGATGCAGTGAAACGCTCTTGCAAATCTCCGCAGCGCGTTGATTATCATTGTCTTTCATCGCCTGCGAGATGATCGGGCGCGATATTGCCGACACCGAACGGTAAGGCATCTCGACGAGGTTAGCCATATACTGGGCGATGGCGTAGATACCGGTAATTGTCAGTCCCAGCTGCGCCGTGATGAAGAAGGAGTTCAAGCTCGGGATGATATTGCCAATCACTGCCGCCACCGTCAAAAACAGGGTGTAAAACATGAAATCACGGCGCAGCCAGTGCGAAATATGTCCGGGTTCGATCTTGAACGATATCTTCGACAACTTCAGTAAGTAAAAGATATTCAACAACATAGCCAATGCGTAAGCAACGCAGAGACCAATCACCATGCAGTCGAGGTCGATTATTTTGGTGATGTAAAGAACGTAGTCGATCAGAGTGAAAAGCCTCACTCCCACTTCCCTCACAAACTTCGGAACCACTATGCGCATCAGGATGTTGGCGTTGGTTTCGAACACCGTCATATACATCATGAAAAACGCCATCGGGACGACGAGGTAGATATAATCGACAAAGAGCGCCGATTTACTTGAAAACATCCCGATTATCGTGGTTTTAAAGGCAAAGAAGAGGATTGTAAAGATGGTAAATCCGATGGCCGGCACTATTATCGTCCAGCCGAAGAAGCCATGGTCGCGACTCTCGCTGTCGCGGAAATACGGGTAATAACGCAGAGCCGAGGTGTTGGTGCCAAGAGCGCCGAGACCTGAGAGCAAGATGGCGGCATCGGCCATGACGCGCGTCAAACCTACCTCCTCCTGCGTGAGATATTTGGTCATCACGAAGAAGGTGGTGATAAACCCCACGGCCACGCCGAGGTAGTTCATCAAAGTGCCCTTAATGCTCTGTTTTACTACTACTCCCATCAGCTTTTCAAGATTCGTTTGATGAAGTTACGCGTAGGATAACTCCTTTCGTTGAGAACGTGATATAGCTCGCTCATCAACGAGAAATTATCTGTATCTATTTGATTGTCAATAAGTTTCTTGTAAAATACATCCACCGCAATACGACCTTCGAGCACCACGCTGTCGGACATGCAGCTGTTGAAGAAGCCCTTTCCGATAAGCAGTCCGAGCGTACGGTTACGACTCATATCGTTGAGTGAAGTGAGCGAGAAATCGCCGAATCCGCAGTAATTGTACATCGTCGCCTCCTCTCCTCCGAATATCGTCATCAGCTGTCGCATCTCATTGAGCGCCATGGTGATAAAGATCGAACGGAGGTTTGCCGAGTCGAAGTTGGCGTCGACGATACCTATCACGATGGCGTAGATGTTTTTCAGGATTGAAGCATATTCCACGCCAGTGATATCGTGAGTAAAATCGGTGCGAATCGGGGTGCCGTCGAACACGTCAGTGATAATTCTATAAAGAGTTTCATCATTGGTGGCTGCTGTGAGACCTGTATCCTGACGATTGATGATTTCGCGAGCGAATGAAGGGCCTTTCAGCGTCATGAACGGGTTGAAGATGAACGACTTGATGCTGTCGGGGATGATCTGGTCGCCACTTCCGAAACCCTTGGCCAGGTTGACGATGAGAGCCGTCGGGTTGATATAGTCCTTGTTTTCCTGAAGATAACCGACCACGGCCGTCGACGGGATAGCGAGGAATATGACATTGGCTTCCTTGAGCACGTTTTTGTCGCTGGTGGCTTTAAGGTTCTCATTCAGCTTGCATTTCGGGAAATACGAAGTGTTGACATGCATGGTGTTGATCATCTCAATCACTTCTTCCTCAATGGACAGCAGATATATCTCATCTTTGTTTTTCTGAGCGAGGACATCCCCTATTGCCGTTGCGATGGCGCCGCTTCCGATGAATACTATTTTTCTCATTTTAGTTTACGTAGTTTAATTTATTGTTCAGATTTAGTTACGGCTTGTGTTTCTGCCAGGAAAATCGAGGCATCCAGCTCATATCCGACGAGTACGATGATGCAGTTGACATACATCCACATCATGAAGATGATAAGACCGCCGATTGAGCCGTAGAGCGCGTTATAATTGGAAAAATTGACGATATAGTAGTTAAATCCTATCGTTCCGATTATAAACAGCAACGTAAACATGATGGTGCCCGGTGTAAACAATCGGAATTTCCTGTCTTTATCGGGATTTCCGAAGTAATAAAGCACCGCTATGGCCACCAGTAGCACGAATACCGTGAGCAGCCAGCGACCTATATCGATAAGTGTAATTACGAAGTTGTTATAGAAATGGATATAGTTGAAAAACCAAGGCAGGACGTCGTTTCCGACGATAATCAGCGCGATTGACGTGATTAGCAGAACGCCCAAAATCAAAGTTGTAATCAAGCCACCGCCGTACATCCTGATGATATTCATCTTTCCGATATGGTTGACGCCCATGTCGAAGCCGCGGAAAAAGGCGCGGATAGCACCTGAGGCGAAGTAGAACGACATGATGATACCTATCGACATGAGGGTGTTATGCTGATGCGACATGATCTCGTCGATGGTGCCCACCACCCTGCCGGCGATGTTTTGCGGCACGATTTTATGGATGAAAGCGACTATTGTCTCTTGCACACCTTCGAGCGGCATATACGGGATGAAGGTGAAAAGCACCATAATGGCCGGGAACAGCGCCAAAAACACGTTGAAAGCCACGGCGGCAGCGCGGTCGGTGAGGTAACCTTTCGAGAATCCGTTGATGAAATACACCAACACATCGTAAAAAGGACGGCCGCGGAAGCCCGGGAAAGTAATACCTTTAAGCCACGCTATCGTCTTGTCTTTCAATTCGATAGCCTTAATTTCGTACTTTTTTATATCAAATGTCATAACAGAACACTTAAATTTGCAAATATACAAAAAATTTAGTGATGTATTGTTTTTTTTCTTACTTTTGTAAAAAATTAGAAAATGGGGGAACATATTTCACATCCTGGCGTGGTGGTCGGGATTAACGACAAAGATATTGAAATTGAGATACTTAGCTCAAGCATGTGCGGCTCTTGCGGCATAAAGTCGGCTTGTGGCATGTCGGAGATGCAGGAGAAGCGTGTCACGGTGCCGAAGCCTGCCGACAAGGAGTTCATCGTGGGGCAGCCCGTCAAGATCATCATGAACGCCAGTCAGGGCAATAAGGCGGCGCTTTTCGCGTATTTCATCCCTGCCTTTCTCTTAGTCGCTATCATAGTGATACTCAGCAACTTATCGATAAAAGAATGGATTGCGGCGCTCGTCGGAATCGGAGTCATTGCGGTTTATTATCTGGTGTTGTATTTCTTCAGAGATAAACTGAGGGATAATTTTACGTACGAAATAAGATAGTTTTAGACTAAAAACGATAGTTTATTCGCAAAGAGGATTTATCGAATACATTTCATTTCGCTCGAAATGACGGAGGTTTCTCGTTAGTAATTAACGAGTTACATTTTTTGCATTTTTTCCTTGTTTAATAATAAAAATATTAGTAAATTTGCGGCGCTAAAAATATGTTTTGTTTTATGAGTAATGTTTTATTATGGTCCTTGGTGATTCTGGGCATTTTAGGAGGCGTCGCGGCGGTGATTTTGTTCTTCGTCGCGAAGAAGTTCAAGGTTGAGGAGAACCCTCTCATCGACGAGGTGGAGTCAGTGCTTGCCGGTGCCAACTGCGGTGGATGCGGTTTTGCCGGCTGCCGCAACTTCGCGGAGGCCTGTGTTAAGGCCGCTACCGAGAAGCAGAGCCTCGCAGGTTTGAACTGCCCGAGTTCCGACATGTCGAAAGTAGCAGGATTGCTTGGGCTTACCGCTACCGTTGCCGAACCGATGATTGCTGTGGTACGTTGCAACGGTACTTGTGAGAACGCGCCATCGAAGGTGCATTATGAAGGAGCCGACATCTGCGGTTTCGCTAACACTCTCTACGCTGGCGAGAACGGATGTCCTAACGGCTGCTTAGGGTTGGGCGACTGCGTGAAGAAATGTCAGTTCAACGCGCTTCACATTAACAAAGAGACAGGCATGCCTGAGGTCGACGAAGACAAGTGCGTGGGCTGCGGCGCATGTGCCAAGGCTTGTCCGCGCGGCGTCATCGAGATCCGTGCCAAGGGTAAGAACAACCGTCGTGTGTATGTGGCGTGCAACAACACCGAGAAAGGCGCCGTGGCGATGAAGAACTGTAAAGTGAGCTGCATTGCTTGCCAGAAATGCTTCAAGACCTGTCCGTTCGAGGCCATCGAAATGCGCGGCAACCTCGCCTACATCGACTTTACAAAGTGCAAGCAATGCCGTAAGTGCGTCGAGGCCTGCCCTCGCGGAAGCATCCATGAGGTCAACTTCCCGCCAAGGAAGCCGAAGGTAGAGGCACCAGTAGAAGAAAAACCAGCAGAAGTTATTAAAGAACAACCAAACGAAAGTAAAGAATAAGGTATGAATCCAATTAAGACATTTCCAAAAGGTGGCGTTCATCCGGAAGAGAACAAGCTTTCGTCGGATCAGCCTATCATCACATTTGAGATACCAAAACAGGTGATCATCCCGCTCGGGCAGTGCCTCGGCGCACCGGCTGAGCCTATCGTCGCAAAGGGCGACAAGGTGAAGGTGGGACAGCTCATCGCCACGGCGAAGGGTTTCATCAGCGCCAACGTCCACTCGTCAGTGAGCGGTACAGTCAACAAGATCGACGAGGTGATGGACCACACTGGCTACCGCAAGCCTGCCATCTTCATCGACGTGGAAGGCGACGAATGGCTTGAAGGCATCGACACCAGCGACACCTTAGTAAAAGATATCACACTCTCGAGACAAGAGATCATCGACCGTATCAAACAGCACGGCATAGTGGGTCTGGGCGGCGCCACATTCCCGACATACGTCAAGCTGATGATACCGCAAGACAAGAAAGCGGAGTACGTCATCATCAACGCAGCGGAATGCGAGCCTTACCTCACATGCGACAACCGTCTGTTGCTTGAGAAACCTATGGAGTTCCTCGTAGGCGTAAAGGTCATCATGAAAGCCGTCGACGCACCGAAAGGCGTCATCGGCATCGAGGTGAACAAGATTGAAGTAGCCAAGAAACTCGACGAGATCATCAAGAGCGACAAGTACTTCGAGGGCATCGAAGTTCAGCCGTTGAAGACAAAATATCCTCAAGGCGGTGAAAAACAGATAATTAAATCAATAACCGGACGCGAGGTGCCATCAGGCAAGCTGCCTATCGAGACAGGCTGCGTGGTAGTCAACGTGGCTTCGACATTCGCCATCTACGAGGCAGTGCAGAAGAACAAGCCGTTGGTTTACCGCGTCGTCACCGTGACAGGCAAGTCGGTGAAGAAGCCGTCGAACTTCTTAGTGAGAATAGGAACACCTGCCAACATGCTCATCGAGGCGGCTGGCGGACTCCCTGAAGACACAGCCAACCTCATCAACGGCGGCCCGATGATGGGTAAGTCGGTGAGTGTCACCACCTTCCCTACCATCAAAGGTACTTCAGGCATCCTGATGCTCAACGAGAAAGACGCTCAGCCACGTCAGGTGAGCAACTGCATACGCTGCGGAAAATGCGTGCAGGCATGCCCGATGGGACTGGAGCCTTACCTCCTGAACCGTCTGGCACGTCAGAACAACTTCGAGGAGACAGAAAAACACAATATCATGGACTGCATCGAATGCGGATCATGCGAGTTCACCTGCCCTGCCAACATCCCACTGGCGGATTACATCCGTTACGGAAAGAACAAGACAGGACAATTAATACGTTCACGTAATCAGAAATAGCTATGAATCAGTTAACAATATCAGGTTCTCCGCATGTTCATGGAGACTTAAGCGTAAAGAAAATAATGTACTCGGTGATTATCGCCCTGTTACCTGCCCTGCTTGTAGCCGTTTATTATTTCGGCTGGTATGCCCTTCGTCTGACCATAGTGGCAGTGCTGGCGTGCATGCTTACCGAGTGGCTCATCCAGAAATATCTCATCAAAGGCCCTTTGACCATCAACGACGGCTCAGCCGCACTGACAGGCTTGCTGCTGGCTTTCAACGTCCCAGCCAACCTTCCAATCTGGATGGTGATAGTGGGCAGCGTGGTTGCCATCGGCATTGCCAAGATGTCGTTCGGCGGCTTAGGTAAGAACCCGTTCAACCCGGCATTGGTAGGACGTGTGTTCATGCTCGTGTCGTTCCCGGTGGCAATGACAACATGGCCTAAGGCACAGCCGATCTTCGAAGCCGGATTCTTCGCTGATGCAGTGACAGGTCCTACTCCACTGAGTCTTTTGAAGGAATCGGGTGTCGGTACACTGGCAAAAGCCGGCGACATGCAGTTCTTAGACATGGTGCTCGGCAACCGTGGCGGCGCCTTCGGTGAAGTCTGCGCTATAGCGTTGCTCATCGGAGCCATCTACCTCATCATCAAGAAAATCATCGACATCTGGACACCGTTGAGCATTCTCCTCACAGTGTTCATCATGACTGGTATCTGCTACCTCGTCGATCCTACACAATACATTGCACCTTGGTATCATCTCGTATATGGCGGTCTCATCCTCGGTGCCTTCTTCATGGCGACCGATATGGTGACATCACCAATGACAACCGCAGGCAGAATCGTTTACGGCATCGGCATCGGCGCCATCACGGTGATCATCCGTCTGTGGGGCCAGTATCCTGAAGGTGTCTCGTTTGCAATCCTTATCATGAACGCCGTCGTGCCGCTCATCAACAAGGGTTTCAAACCAAAACGTTTTGGAGTTTAATTGTTGAATCTTAAAATTTTGAAGTTATGGCAAAGAAAGAATCAACATTAACAAATATGCTCATCGCCTTGATGGTAATCACCATCGTTTCGGGCGGAGTACTCGGTTTTATCTATGGTTTGACAAAGCCAGCCATCGATAAGGTTGAAGAAAACAAGAATATCAAAGCTATCAACGAGGTTTTGAAGACCGATGTGGCGATTGCAACGACAGAATCGGTTGTCATCGAGGATTTGACCTACAACCTCGCATACGACGCTGAAGGCAACTTCATCGGAGCGGCTGTCAAGACTTATTCGAAGAACGGCTTCGGCGGCAAGATCGAGTTGATGGTCGGTATGTTAGCCAACGGCGTAATTAATAAGGTGTCGGTGCTGTCACAGGCTGAAACTCCTGGCCTTGGCGCCAACATGGTGAACGAGAAATGGAAGAGTCAGTTCGACGGCAAAGACCCTAAGAATTTCATCCTTAAAGTTAAGAAAGACGGCGGTGATGTCGACGCTATCACAGCTGCCACAATCAGTTCGAGAGCCGTTTCGGAGGCTGTCAAGAGAGCTGCCGACGGATTCGAGGCTAACAAAGACCAATTCATGAAAGGAGGAGACAATGAGTAACTGGAAAACTTTCACCAAAGGACTTATCAAGGAAAATCCTATTCTGGTCCTTTTGTTAGGATGCTGTCCTACCCTTGCGACGACGACAAGTGCCATCAACGGAATGTCGATGGGATTGGCTACAACATTCGTTTTGATAATGTCGAATTTAGTCATTTCATTACTGAAGAACTTCATTCCCGACAAGGTGAGAATCCCTTGCTTCATCGTGGTTATCGCCTCGTTTGTGACTGTGGTTCAATTGGTTATGCAGGCTTATGTGCCTGACATCTACGAGACATTAGGATTGTTTATCCCGCTCATCGTGGTGAACTGCATCGTCCTTGGACGTGCTGAGGCCTTCGCTTCGAAGAACCCGGTGTGGCCTTCGATTCTCGACGGTGCCGGCATGGGCTTAGGCTTCACCTTCGCCTTGACGATCCTCGGTTCGATCCGTGAGATCCTCGGCAGCGGCAGCATCTTCAACTGGAGATTCCTCCCTGAGGACGCTCAGACCATCCTCGTGTTTGTACTTGCTCCTGGAGCTTTCATCGCCTTGGGTTATCTCATCGCTATTGTAAACAGATTAAAGAGAACTAAATAATAAAGTGCCATGAAAATCATCATTATTCTTATATCGACAATATTTGTCAACAACGTCATTTTGGCGCAGTTCCTCGGAATATGCCCGTTTTTAGGCACTTCCAAGAAGACCTCCACCGCCGTTGGCATGGGCGCCGCCGTTATCTTCGTGCTTGTGCTCGCCACTCTGGTGACATACCTCTTGAACAAATACGTCCTTGTGGCGCATGGATTAGAGTTCTTGCAGACCATAGCGTTCATCCTGGTCATCGCGGCCTTGGTGCAGATGGTCGAGATCATCCTGAAGAAAATCAGTCCGGCGCTTTACACTGCTTTGGGCGTGTTTTTACCATTGATTACCACAAACTGCTGCGTGCTCGGCGTCTCGTTGAAGGTCGTCGGTGAAGGCTTCATCTACGGCAACAACGTCGGCGAGGCTATCATCTACGCTGCCGGCATCGCCATCGGCTTCGCAGTGGCACTCATCATCTTCTCGGGCATCCGCGAGCACATCGACTTGATGGAAGCACCTGAAGGCACCAAAGGTACCCCTATCGCCTTGATAACAGCGGGAATCCTCGCATTGGCATTCATGGGATTCGGCGGTTTAGTGTAGAGTTTAGAGTAGTTTTAGAGTTTAAAGTTCAAATTATAATAAGTATAAACCTTTAAAATTAAAAAATGAAAAAATCAAACTTTCTCAGATTAGTCAGCATGGCATTATTGATGCTAGGCGTGACTACTGCTTTGACAGCTCAGGAAGTCCGTTCTTTCAGCTTCAATCATGAAGGAAAGACAGGCATCCAGCTGAAAAATCAGACAAGAGGCAATGTCGCCATCGAATACAACATCGATGAGTTGAGCCTCACTTCTTTCACCTACGAGGGTGAGGAGATGCAGTCAATCGGCATTGCCGATATCAGCCTTCCTAACGAAAAGGGGCTTCCTAACGTGCCAAGTTACAGCCGTATCATCGCTATCCCGCAGGGATCGCAGGCTGTTTTGCATGTTGTTAATTATGAACAGCAGGTCATCGACAACGTGAATGTCGAGCCGTCGTTGGGCGTTCAGGTCGAGAATGAAGAGCCTGACATGAACTACACCAAGGACATGAAGGTCTATTCAGAGAACGCCTTCTATCCTGCCGAGTTCGCCTATGTCAGCGAGCCTTCGAACATCCGTGGCGTCGACGTCGTGAACCTCAACATCAACCCGGTGAGATTCAACCCTGTCACAAAACAGGCCATTGTTTATCACAACATCGAGGTTGAAGTGGAGTTTGTAGGCGGCAATGGTCAGTTTGGCGACAACCGTCTCCGTTCGCGTTACTACGATCCTATTTTAGCTCAGAACATCTTGAACTACAACAGCTTACCTGTCATCGACTATGAAGCCAGAATGCAGGAATGGCTGAGAAACCGCGACTATGGCTGGGAGTATCTCATCATCATCCCTAACAACGATGGTTTTGAAGAGCCGGCCAACCGCTTGAAAGAGTATCGTATGCAGCAGGGTATCCTGACAGAGGTGTTCCGTCTCGACGAGATCCCTGCCACCACCACTGCTATGATGAAGACCTGGTTCCACAATGCATACAACACATGGGACATCCCTCCGGTTGCAGTGTTGCTTTTTGCTGACCATAACACCAATATGGGACAGGGCATTCCGGCTGAAGAGATCTATCACTCAAGCAGCTACGGCAACTGTATCACCGATAACCAGTATGCCGACGTCACAGGCGACAAGCTCCCTGAGATGATTTTCTCACGTCTCATTGCAGCCAACCCGACAGAGGCAGCTATGATGGCCGACAAGCAGATTGAATACGAGTTCACCAACCCTAACATGAATGCTGCAGCTTATAATGTACCTATCACAGCTCTCGGATGGCAGACAGAACGTTGGTTCCAGCTCTGCTCAGAGGTCGTTGGCGGTTATTTCCGTGCACACGGCAAGAACCCACAGCGTGTCAACTGTATCTACCAGGGCACACCAGGTTCAACATGGTCGTCAAACTCAAACACCAGTCAGGTTGTTGGTTATTTCGGACCTTCGGGCACCAACTACATCCCACAGACTCCTAGCGAGTTAGGCGGTTGGACAGGCGGCACTCCTGAACAGATTGTCACAGCCATCAACCAAGGCACCATGCTCGTGCAGCACCGTGACCACGGTCTCGAGACAGGTTGGGGCGAGCCGGCATTCCGCAACAGCCATGTGGCACAGCTCACCAACGTGGGTAAGATGCCTTTCGTGTTCTCAATCAACTGTCTGACAGGTCAGTTCGACCTCGCTTCAGGTCCATGTTTCGCTGAGGCTTTCATGCGTCACACCTACAACGGCCAGAACGCCGGTGCTGTCGGATTGATCTGCCCTACCGACGTGTCGTATTCATTTGTGAACGACGCTCTTGTTTGGGGTATCTACGACCACTTCCAGCCTGATTTCATGCCGACATACGGCCCTTATGCCGTTAACGAAGGCAACTGGCTCCCGGCATTCGGTCTTGCAGCCGGAAAATACTTCCTTGCTGCCTCATCATGGCCTTACAATAGCGATTCAAAGATCATCACCTACCAGATGTTCACAGCACACTGTGACGCCTTCCTGCGTCTCTACACAGAGGTGCCACAGACGATAACAGCAAACCATCAGAGCGTACAGCTGGCAGGCTTGAACACCTTCCAAATCACTGCTCCTGAAGGAACAATGATTGCTTTGACCAAAGGTGAAGGCGAAAACCTTGAGATTGTTGCAGTGGCAGAAGCTACAGGCAGCGTCCAGAACCTTGAGATTGAGCCACAGGTACCTCCTACAATGCTCCACCTCACCATCACAGGTCAGAACTACCTCCGTTACGAGACGGATATCGAAGTCATCCCGGCCAGCGGACCATACATCATCATCGACAGCTATACACTTCTCGATGGTGCTCCGCAGATTAACTTCGGCGATGAGACAGGTTTCAACATCCATCTTAAGAATGTCGGTAACTCACAGGCTCCAGCCGGTAGCATGACAATCAGCACTGAGTCGGAGTATGTGACCATCACCAATGGCACAGCCACATTCTCAGCCATCAACTCCAACTCACTCCACAACCTCAACAATGCATTTAGCTTCACAGTTGCCGATAATGTTCCTGACAGAACAAACATCGACTTCCTGGTTACAATCACCAGCGGCAGTGATACTTACGAAAGCCACATCACGATGAAGGCTTACGCTCCTGACTTCGAGATTCATGAGGTCAGCATCAGAGAGCTTCAAAACGGTAATGGCAACGGCCGCCTCGATCCAGGTGAGACAGTGAGATTGAGAATTCCTGTAAAGAACAATGGTAACGCCGATTCTCACGTCACATACGCCACTATCACGATGAACAACCCGTTCTTGGAACTTCTGACAGATCCTACAGTATCGCTTGAAAGCGTTGCAGCTAATGGTTACGGTTACTTTGACTTCGAAGTGCTTGTCGGCAACGCTCCTAGCGGATACGGCGCACTTTACACTGTTGACGTGGTATCAGGTGTTTACACCGACACAAAAGACTTCATGACTAAGATCGGTCTTAACGTTGAAGACTTTGAGGGTGGTGTTATCCCTGCAAACTGGACAAACAGCAACTCTCAGTCTCCATGGTCAATCAGCAGTGTAGGCGCATACGAAGGCACATATTGCATGAGATCGGGTAACATCGGTAATAACGCTGAAACAGCCTTGAACTTAAGCTATGAAGTAGGATCCAACGACTCTATCGCATTCTACTACAAGGTGTCGTCAGAAGCCGGATACGATAAGTTGTTATTCTACATCGACAACCAAGAGAAGTCCAACTGGTCGGGCAATGCGGGCTGGGCCAGAGCTGCATACGCAGTGACAGAAGGCACACACACCTTCACATGGAAATACAAGAAAGACAACAGCCAGACTGGTGGTAGCGACTGCGCATGGATTGACTTCGTCATCCTTCCTGTCGACAGAACCCTCTCAGTGAGCGCAGGTGCCGACATCAATCTTTGCATCGACGAGGCTGCTCAGCTTAACGGTTTTGCAGCCAACCAGACATCACTGGCATGGACAACAGCCGGCGACGGCACATTCGATGATGCCACAAGCCTGACAGCTCTCTATACTCCTGGTACTCAAGACATTGCCAACGGTGGCACTACCCTCACGCTGACAGCACACAAGGGCACCGAGACGATGTCCGACGAACTCGAGCTCTCATTTGTCGAAGCACCTGTCGCATCAGGCACCGAGTCGATGACAGTCATGACTTTGGCACCTATCCAGTTGTCAGTTGAGATTGAGAATTATGGTATTTTCCACGGATGGGCAACAACAGGTACCGGCAGCTTCGACGACAACATGGCATTCCAGACCGTCTACACCCCATCGGAAGACGACTATGGTCTCCATGACATCGTTCTTTCCGCCGAATACACTGGTTGCGGCTACAGAACATATAAGTTCGAGGTCAACGTTCACTTCGCACAGGACAACATCCTTGATGTGAACGAGGCTATGCTCAACATCCATCCTAACCCGACCAACGACGTTCTAAACATCACCATCGACAATATCTCATCGAATATCGACATCGTCATCTACAACAATGTCGGTCAGATGGTTTATTTCATGAGCGACACATCGGATAACGGATACAATGCAACTATCGACCTTGGTGAGCTCTCCAGCGGCGCTTACATCCTTCAGGTGAGAAGCGATGAGAACGTCTGGACCAAGAAGATCATCAAGAGATAAGGATTAAAGATGGAAGGAGTACCTGCTTTATTCTTTGATTTAGCCCTGATACTCATCACGGCTGGCGTCACCACTGTCATTTTCAAGTGGTTGAAGCAGCCATTGGTGTTGGGATATATCGTGGCCGGCTTCCTTATCGGACCGCACTTCACGTACTTCCCTGTCGTGGAAGATCCCACCAGTGTTGAGACCTGGAGCGAGATCGGAATGGTATTCCTTCTATTCGCCATCGGACTGGAGTTTTCCTTCAAAAAACTGAAAAAGGTGGGCGGCCCGGGCGCCATCATGGTGCTCACGGAGCTTATCATCATGTTCACCACAGGCTTTTTTGTGGGAAAACTCTTCGGATGGCAACGTATGGACTGCATCTTCCTCGGATGTATGCTTTCCATCTCGTCGACGAGCATCATAGTCAAGGCTTTCGACGATTTGAAACTCAAACACGAGAAGTTCACCACCCACGTCATCGGGGCGCTGGTGGTCGAAGACCTGGTGGCCGTCATCCTGATGGTCATACTTTCGACGCTGTCGGTGGGTAACACCTTCGACGGTGGTGAGTTGGTGCTCAGCATGATAAAACTCGTGTTTTTCCTTATAATCTGGTTTATTTTCGGCATCTATCTTATTCCTTCTTTCTTAAGGTTAATAAGAAAATTCATGACAGGAGAGACATTGGTCATCATATCGCTTGGACTGTGTTTCATGATGGTCATGCTTGCCAACTACGCCGGATTCTCGTCGGCTCTCGGTGCTTTCGTGATGGGTTCCATCCTAGCGGAGACGCTTGAAGCCGATATCATCCACAAGCTCATCACCCCGATAAAAAACCTTTTTGCAGCAATATTCTTCGTTTCGGTAGGTATGATGGTCGACCCGAAGATACTGGTCGATTACACTTGGCCAGTGATCATCATCGCGCTTACCATCATGATTATCAAGACTTTAAGTGCCACTGTCGGCATGCTGATATCAGGCAGAGACATACACACCTCGCTTGACGCTGGCTTCTGCTTCTGTCAGATCGGCGAGTTCTCGTTCATCATCGCCACTTTAGGTCTCAGCTTTAAAGTCATCGACGAATTCCTCTACCCTATCATCGTCACCGTCTCTATCGTGACGACATTCTTCACACCTTATATTATACGTCTCGCCGACCCTTTGTACAACTGGATCAACCCACGGATTCCGGATAAGTGGAAGCAGGCTATGACCAACTACTCGCAGGGCTTTAAAGTCAGCGAGAATACCACATTGACGTTCAAGACCTTTGTCGTCAATCAGTTTAAAAACATGCTGATCTACGGATGCATCATCTTCGCGCTTGCGCTGATATGCTTCTCGATTTGTCCGTTTATCATCAATAACATCGAAGGCATCTGGGGAGGCCTGATATCAATAGCAGTGACGCTAGTCATTGTGTCGCCGTTCATCTGGGCAATGGCGTTTAAATATCGAATTTCCCTGACAAACTCAAGGCTGATATCGAAGAACGCTTTCGAGCGCCACGTTATCGCCATAATTTTCATATTGAGATATATCATCGCATTAGCGGTTATAACATATATTCTGCGGCATTTCATCACCATCAATTTCTTTGCCGCATTGGGAATTGCCATAGGCTTCTCCCTCATTCTCGCCTTCTCCAACGGCATAATGAAATTTTACGATAGGTTGGAGAAGAATTTCATGGAAAACCTCAACAAACGCCAGAAACAGGCCTCATTTATCGTTCCGGAGGTGCTCCAGCAGAATTTCCATCTTGAAAAAGTAATTGTGAGCCCGCTGAGCCAAGTGGTGGGCAAACAGCTTAAAAATACCGTGTTCCGCAGCCAATATAAGGTTAGCGTGGTTTGCATAGAACGCGGAAAAAACATCTACGACCTTCCCGACAAAGACATGGTTTTTTATCCTTACGATAAAGTGACTTTGGTGGGAAACGACGAAAACATCAGTAAAGTAAGGCCAATCATCGAGGTCGAAGACACTGAGTTGATCAGAGAGAGAACGGGGCACGATATGAGTCTGCATTCAGTCAAGATTTCCGAAAGGAGTCCGATCTGCCACGTCTCGCTGCTCAATTCGATGTTCAAAGACAAATACGATGCCATGGTCATAGCCATACAAAGAGCCGACGGGTTCATACTAAGTCCTTCAGCGTCAACGGTTTTCAGCTGCGACGACATAGTTTGGTTTGTCAGTTCCAACGAGGCGGCAAAAATGATTATTAAAAAAGAAGAAATTTAAACTTAAATACTATGAAAACTGTGGTAAGAATCACAAGATTAATAATTGCGACGATAGTTTTACTTTCGTCATTATCAGCAATTGCTCAGACTTTCGAGATTGTGAACAACAACCGTTCGAATCTTGAATTAAGATTAAAAATTGACGAGTTCGCACTTGAAGACAGCAATGTGGAGGGTGTCGAGGGTCAGTTTATCACTCTCAACGGCATTTTCTTGCCTAACCTAGCCGGAATGCCCGATTTGCCGGTCGTTTCGCGTTATGTGGCCATCCCGAGAGGTGCCGATGTATCGTTTAACGTGAAAAATCAAGTCACGGAGACGCTTTCAGATATCGACATCATGCCGGCTCCTGAGCTTCCTCTCGACGACGACAGGACTCCTATGACGTATGAACGCAATGCGGAGGTCTATTCTACCAACGCCTTCTACCCTGCCCAGCCTATCATGGCCTCGCAGCCTATGAAAATTCGTGACGTCGACGTGGTCATCGTCAGCGTGACGCCGTTCCAATACAACCCTGTCACCAAGCAGCTCGTGGTGACGCGAGACCTTGACTTTGAGGTAGTGTTTGAAGGCGGCGACGGCGTTTTCGGTGGCGACCCGCGCTATCGCAGCACCGCTTGGGATCATATCATCCGCGACATGGTCATCAACGAGAGCATTCTCCCCGACGCTGATTATCAGAGATTTATAAAAGAAGCAGTGCAACGTCGTGACACGGGATGCGAATATCTCATCATCACTCCCGATAATCCCGACTTCATCGCTTTGGCCGACAGCATCAAGCTTTTCCGTAACCAGCAAGGCATACTTACCGATGTGGTGTCGGTGGCCGATATAGGCGGAAACAGCCAGACAGTCATCAGAAGCTATATCCAAAATGCCTATAACAACTGGGATATCCCGGTTTCGGCAGTGCTTATCCTTGGCGACCACAACGAAGACGGCACCATGGGCGTTGTCTCCTACTCGATGAACAACCACCCGGGCGGCGACGGACACAACCCATACATCTCCGATAACAGATACGGTGACGTCAACGGCGATCATCTCCCGGAGGTTGTCATGGGACGTATCACAGGACGCAACTACGATGAGATGTACCGTATGATAAACAAAGACTTACAGTACGAGCGTCATCCTTACACCGACCGTCATTTCTACGACAAGCCTGTCACTGCGATGGGATTCCAGCATGAGAGATGGTTCCAGCTCTGCTCTGAGATCGTCAATGGATTCTGGGAATATGAACTTGGCAAGCATCCTGTGCGTATCAACGCCATTTATCAGGGCACGCCAGGCAGCAGCTGGTCGTCGGCACAGAAAACCAACACCATCATCAACTATTTCGGACCTAACGGTTTGGGATATATCCCACAGACTATGTCGCATCTCACCGATTGGGACGGCAACGGCAATATGATCAACGACGCCATCAACGCAGGTGCTTTCATCATCCAGCACCGCGACCACGGTAATGAAGAAGTCTGGGGCGAGCCATCGTATAACATCAGCTATATCAACCGTTTAGTCAACCCAGACCTCACCTTCGTGATGTCGAACAACTGTCTCACCGGCCGTTTCAACTACGGTGGTGTCAACGGCACATGCTTCGCCGAAGCTTTCCATCGTCATCAGCAGGGCGCGCTCGGCATTGTGGCAGCTACAGAGGTGTCGTACTCGTTTGTCAACGACGTGTATGTGTGGGGCGCTTACGACAATATGTGGCCTGATTTTATGCCGACTTACGGCACACATCATCCTGTCGACTTCGTGTTGCCGGCCTACGCCAACGCTTCAGGAAAATTCTTCCTCAACCAGTCGAACTGGACCGACGGAAGCGTGAAAGAGATCACCTACTACCTCTTCCATCATCATGGCGATGTTTATATGAATCTCTATACCGAGATGCCGCAAGAGCTTGACGTCACTGTGGTTCCGGTCATTGTGGAGGGTTCGACACAGTTCCAGCTGACAGCTACAGCAAATGCCTCGATATGCCTCTCGAATGGCAATGAAATCATTGGCTTAGGAACAGGCACAGGTCAGCAGCAGACTATCAGCATCGCGCCGCAGACACTGGGCAGCGAGGTACTTCTGACCGTCACCAAGCAGGATCATTACAGATATACAAAGAGAATAAGAGTCATCCCTAACTCTGGACCATACGTCATTTTCAGCAGTTACGAAATTAACGATGAAGATGGTAACAGCCAGCTCGATTTCGATGAGGATGTGACACTTAACATGTCGCTGCACAACGTCGGTTTCGAGACGATTCAGAATGTTAACGTGGAGCTCACAACCGATTCTCCATATGTCACAATCAATTCAGGATCAACGACATACGCATCGCTTGCCGCAAATGAAATCGTTAATAAAAACAACGCTTTCGCAATACAAGTCAGCAATAACGTTCCTGATCAGACCAAGATTTGGTTCCATCTTACGATGAGCAACGGAACCCATTCATACACCGACGATTTCTGTATCATCGCCAACGCACCGGTATTCGAGGTTACACATATGAGCATTACCGATGCCAACGGCAATCCTACCGACAGATTATATAAAGGTGAGACCTCCCACATGACGTTTACTATTAATAATCAAGGACATAGCGACAGTAAAACTGTTAATCACCAGCTTGTCATCGATGCGCCTATCATTATTTACGATAATCCAATGATTACTACCGATGGAATCGCAGCCAACGACAGTATCGACGTGACTTTCATCGTGACTGTCACCAACAATGCCCCATACGGTGCCATCCTTGACGATTACGTAAGAGTGACTTCCAGCGGCTACATTGAGCTTTACCAGTCGAGCATTCCGCTTGGTAATTGCATAGAAAACTTTGAAGGTGAAGAGCTTAACCCATTGTTCACTTGGAGCAATTCAGGCGCTTCGCCATGGTTTAAAGACGACAACAATCCTTACGAAGGCAATTACTGCTACACAGGAGCATCAAGTTCTTCAGGAACAAATTCAAAACTCGCCGTTGCGGTTACCAATGAGATTGATGATAAAGTTTCGTTCTATTACAGAGGTTCGGGCAACTCAGCCGATGAGTTTAAATTCACTTTGGACAGCGAAACATTCACTCTGACAGGTTCTCAGTGGCATAAATTTGAAACTGAATTACCAATAGGCACACACCTTTTGAGATGGACATTCTCAAGAAAGAGTCACCTCGATGAAGGCTCGGCATCAATCGACCTGCTTAAGGTGCCGCCAATGCATGTGGTAATCACTGATGTTGAAGAGATTACGGAGACCGACAGCAATGTCGTGGTCTATCCTAACCCAGGTAATAACACTTTGAATATCATTGTTCCAGAAGGCAACTTCTCAGAGTTGCAACTCTTTGATATTCAGGGAAGAATGATTCTTAACAAACAGATTAACGACGCTATCACGACCATCAACACCGAGAGTCTTGCGCCAGGAATGTATTTCTGGAAGGTTGGCGACGAAGCAGGTAAATGGATAAAGTCAAGATAAGAAAAGGTCTGGATATTCGTCTCGCAGGAGAGCCCTCGAAGCAACTCGAAAGCTTCGAGCCAACGTTTTGTGCCCTCAAACCGACCGATTTCATTGGCATTTTGCCGAAATTGGATGTTGCGGAAGGCGACGAAGTGAAGGCCGGATCGGTTCTTTTCCATGATAAAAACAACGAAAAGATAGTGTTCACCTCCACTGTCTCGGGCACGGTGAAAGCCATCGTCCGCGGCGAGAAACGCGCGATTTCGGAGGTTATCGTCGAAAACGACGGCAAAAATGATGCCATTGATTTCAGGGATATTGACGATCCTGTCGAAAGGATGTTACGTAGCGGCGTCTGGCCGATGTTGCGCCAGCGGCCCTATGCAACCATTGCTAACCCTGACGTTAGACCGAAACATATCTTCGTTTCGATGTTCGACACCGGGCCGCTGGCGCCTGACTACGATTATATCATTGATAATCAATATGATGCGCTAGCGAAGGGCATCGACGTTTTGTCGAAACTGACCGACGGGAATGTTTACATTAACGTAAAACATGGTTCAACGGCGTGTACAGACGCGATTAATCGCGTCTCCACGGAGATAACATCTGATGGACACGTTAATAATGTGGTTATCACCGAGTTCTGCGGACCGCATCCTGCAGGCAACGTCGGCACCCAGATAAACACGTTATCGCCAATAAACAAAGGCGAAGTCGTGTGGTACTGCTACCCTCAGGACGTCATCACGATAGGGAATTTGTTCCTCTCGGGCCGTTACGAGAGCAGCCGAATCATTGCGATGACTGGCGCCGCGATGCATAATCCGCATTATTTCATGACAAAAATCGGCGCTGACATCACGCCTATACTTGATATTGAAGAAAATTCGCGCATCATCAGCGGCAACGTGCTGACAGGAACCAACATCACTGGCGACAAACACCTCTGTTTCCACGACAGTCAGGTGACGGTGATTCCCGAAGGCAACCAATACAAGCTGTTTGGCTGGCTTCTGCCGGTGTTTAAGCGTTTTACGAACACCAACACCAACGGCGACACCCGTCCGTACATCATGACGGGCGAGTTTGAGCGCGTGTTCCCGTTCGACATCTACCCTATGCAGCTCATCAAGGCATGCCTCATCAAAGACATCGACCAGATGGAGGAACTCGGCATCTATGAGGTTGACGCTGAAGACTTTGCGCTCTGCGAAGTCATCGACCCGTCGAAGACGCCGATACAGCAAATCATTCGCGAAGGACTTGAATTTATCAGAAAGGAGACGAGCTGATGGGACTGAGGAGTTATATCGATAAAATCAAGCCGAACTTCGAGCAAGGCGGCAAATACACTAAGTTTCACAGCACTTTCGAGGCGTTTGAGACGTTTTTATATACCCCGAATCGTGTGACAAGCAACGGCGCGCACATCCGCGACTACGTCGACATGAAACGCAACATGATCTACGTGGTCATCGCCCTCATCCCGTGCTTCATCTTCGGAACGTGGAACATCGGATATCAACATTTCCTCTCACTAGGCGAAAGCGCAACATTCTGGCAGATAATAGGTTACGGACTTTTAAAGATCATTCCTTTATATCTCGTCAGCTACATCGTCGGCTTGGTGATTGAGTTCACCTTTGCGGAGATAAGACACGAGGAAGTCAATGAGGGCTATTTCGTCACCGGCTTCCTGATTCCACTCATCATGCCTGTCGACGTGCCGCTCTGGATGCTCGCCTTGGCTGTGGCTTTTGCAGTAATCATTGGCAAAGAGGTGTTTGGCGGCAGCGGCATGAACGTGGTGAATCCTGCGTTGCTGGCAAGAGCGTTTCTGTTCTTCTCCTACCCCTCCAAGATGACTGGAGACACAGTGTGGATAGCCGAAAAAGCTGATGCTTACAGCGGTGCGACACCACTTGGAACGTTATTCAACGGCGGCTCAGTCAACGACTTGCCGAGTATGATGGATATGTTCATCGGGACTATCCCCGGCAGCGTTGGTGAGACATCAAAAATCGCCATTCTGATTGGCGGTATCTTCCTGATAATCACTGGAATATCGAGTTTGAGAATTATCATCGCGACGTTCATCGGAGCGATTTCAATGGGGTTGGTTTTCAATGCGTTAGGGACAACTTCTGCCATGGACACCCCATTTTACTACCATCTCCTGATGGGCGGATTTATGTTCGGCACCTTCTTCATGGCCACCGATCCTGTCACTGCAGCTCAGACCAACATCGGAAAGTGGATCTACGGCTTCCTCATAGGAGCAATCGCGATACTGATTCGTGTAGCAAATCCTGGCTATCCCGAAGGAATGATGCTAGCGATACTGCTGTTGAACGTCTTCGCCCCTCTCATCGACTGGTGCGTGGTGGCGTGCAACATCCGCAAACGTAAGAAACGCTGGGCTTCAGCAGAAAGGAGGACAAAATGAGTGACCGTTATATCTTCCGTTACATCATAATCCTCGTGGTGATAGTTTCTGTCTTGCTTTCGGCGGCGGCGATGTGGCTACAGCCGTACCAGAAACGCAACGAACTCAACGAGCAGCGTATCAACATCTTGAAAGCTGCAGGAATTACTGGCGTTGACAACAAAAATGCGGAGCAGCTCTTCGAGCAGCATTGCACTGCTAAGCACGACGGCGACCTACCTTATTATATTATAGACGATCATATCACCGTCATCCCGATGCACGGAAACGGTCTCTGGGGCCCGATTTGGGGCTATTTAGGCCTCTCCGACGACCTCCAGACTGTTGTGGGTGCTGTGTTCGACCATAAGTCGGAAACGCCGGGATTAGGCGCTGAGATAACTACAGAGAAATATCAAAGTCAGTACAGAGACAAGCCATTAGACCAAAAAGTCGATGCGATAGCAGGCGCAACTCGCACTTCGAACGGCGTGGAAGAGATGATTGAGCGGACTTTGAACACTTATTTACCTTATCTTGAGAAGCAATGAAAAACATAAACCTGATAACGGCTCCTTTGCGTAAAGCCAACCCGATCACGGTGCTGATTCTGGGCATCTGCTCGGCATTGGCGGTGACGGCGAAGCTCAAGCCCGCCATCGTGATGGCCTTGTCGGTGACGGTGGTGACAGCCTTGTCGAATCTCGTGATTTCGTTGCTCCGCAAAGGAATCCCGTCGAAGATTCGTATCATTGTGCAGCTCATCGTGGTCGCTACTTTGGTCATCCTCGTCGATCAGTTCTTAAAAGCTTTCGTCTATGATGTCAGCAAGCAACTATCTGTGTTTGTTGGACTTATCATCACCAACTGCATTGTGATGGGCCGCCTCGAGGCCTTCGCCATGGCGCATAAACCGTGGGAGTCATTCCTCGACGGCATAGGCAACGGTCTCGGTTACGGCTCGATACTCGTCATCGTGGCATTTTTCAGAGAATTGTTCGGAAGCGGCACATTGCTCGGCTATCAAGTCATCCCGCAAGGCATGTACGACTTCGGATATGTTAACAACGGCTTGATGATTTTACCTCCTATGGCTTTGATAATCATAGGAATAATCATCTGGCTGCAAAAACCTGAGGAGGAGAAATGATGGACACATTAGGACTTTTCTTCCGCTCGATATTCATCGACAACATGGTGTTCGCCTACTTCCTCGGGATGTGCTCTTTCCTGGCCGTTTCGAAGAATGTCAAGACATCATTCGGACTCGGCGTGGCCGTCACTTTCGTGCTTTTGATCACAGTTCCGGTGAATTATCTTTTAGATAAATATGTCCTCTCAGCTGGGGCCTTGTCGTGGATAAGTCCAGCATTTGCTGATGTTTCGCTCGATTTCCTGAGTTTCATCCTATTCATCGCCATCATCGCTGCCATAGTGCAGATTTTGGAGATGGTGATTGAGAAATTCAGTCCTACCTTGTACAACGCCTTGGGCATCTTCCTCCCTTTGATTGCCGTCAACTGTGCCATCTTGGGAGCGAGTCTGTTTATGCAGGAAAGGCACTTCGACACTGTAGGTCAATCACTTGCGTATGGTTTCGGCTCAGGAATAGGCTGGCTCATCGCCATCATCGGCATGGCCGCCATAAGGGAGAAGATAAGATATTCGAAGATACCTAAGCGCATGCAAGGCACAGGTATCGCATTCATAATCACAGGTTTAATGGGAATCGCCTTCATGGCTTTCCTCGGAATAAGTTTCTAAATGAGCAGCACATATATCATATTAACCGGCGTCATCGTATTTCTCATCGCAGTGTTGATACCTGTGGCGATACTCATTTTTGTCAAGAAAAAACTTACTCCGCAGGGCGATGTGAAGATAAGCATCAACGACGAGCGTGAGTTAAATGTGAAGCCGGGCAATTCGTTGCTGCAGACTCTCGCCGACGAACAGATTTTCCTGCCATCGGCATGTGGTGGCAAAGGCAACTGCGGCATGTGCAAATGTCAGGTTTTGCAAGGCGGAGGCTCGATTCTCCCAACGGAAAAGGAGTTTTTCAGCCGTAAGGAACAGCTCGCCCACTGGCGGCTCGGGTGCCAGGTGAAAGTGCGCGAAGACCTCAAAATTCACATCAACCCGCAGATCTTCGGAATCAAGAAGTGGGAGTGCACTGTGGTGAGCAACCGCAATGTGGCTACCTTCATCAAGGAGTTCGTGGTGAAACTGCCAGTGGGCGAGCGTCTCGACTTCCTCTCAGGCGGCTACATCCAGATCGACGTGCCGAAGTGTGATGTGAAATATTCTGATATCGACGTCGACGCAGAATACCGTCCAGACTGGGAGAAATACCACATGTTCGACCTGGTGATGCACAATCCTGAGCCGCAGTTCAGAGCCTACTCCATGGCCAGCTATCCTGCCGAAGACAACATCATCATGCTTAACGTGCGCATCGCCACGCCGCCGCTCGACAGGAAGAACGGAGGCTTCATGAAGGTCAACCCGGGCGTGTGCTCGTCGTACATATATTCGCTGAAACCTGGCGATAAAGTCACCATCAGCGGACCATACGGAGAGTTTCATATCAAAGACACTCAGAAGGAGATTATCTTTATCGGCGGCGGCGCGGGAATGGCTCCAATGCGTTCACACATCCTCGACCTCTTCCTCACCAAACATACACAGCGTAAGGTGTCGTATTGGTACGGCGGCCGCTCATTGCGTGAGCTCTTCTACATCGACGATTTCAAGAAGATTGAAGCCGAGAATCCTAACTTCAAATTCAATATAGCCTTATCTTCACCGCTTCCTGAAGACAACTGGAACGGCTACGTGGGCAACATCCATGAGGTTCTCTTCGAGAATTACCTCAAAAACCATCCGGAGCCCGAGGAGATAGAGTATTACCTCTGCGGACCACCAATGATGACGCAGGCTGTGCTCAACATGCTCGACAATTTAAGCGTTCCGAAAGAAAGTATACTGTTTGACGATTTTGGTGCCTAAATTTCACCCCTAGGGGTAAAATTTTCACCCCTAAAAACGGCACTTTCACCCCTAAAAGTGGTATAAAAAATTTTCATTCACCCCTATAAACGGCACCTTTACCCCTAAATAAGCGTTTTTACCCCAAAATTCACCCCACTCACCCCACAAAAATTTGTGGGTTAAAATACTTTGTATTTTTGCAGCGAATTTAAAAGCAATTGAGATGGAAGAAAAACGCATTTTTGACATTCTGACGACTTATTTACGCAAACATCCTGACCAGCAGATCGCTCTCGCCAAGAAAGACAACGGCGAATGGAAGAAATACAGCATTCAGGAGTACGTTGAGACGACCAACCTCATCAGCTATGCCCTCATCAAGTTGGGCATCCAGAAAGATGACAAGATCGCCATCATCAGCAGCAACCGTCCCGAGTGGAACATCATGGATATGGCCATCCAACAGGTCGGAGCCGTCACAGTGCCAATCTACCCTACTATCAGCAAGGAAGACTACCGCGTGGTGATCAACAACAGCGAATCAAAGTTCGTGATGATTGAAGGTCTCTGCGTTCTGAATAAGATTGAGGATATCAAAGACGACATCCCGTCGTTGAAGATGATCTACACCTTCGTAAAACGTGGCGACTACCCTATCTGGGCCGACCTTCTGCAGCTTGGTCGCGAAAACCAAGACGTCGAAGAGCTCGAGCGCCGCAAGGCTGCCGTTAAGCCAACCGACTGTGCCACAATACTTTACACATCAGGTACAACAGGCACTCCTAAGGGTGTGATGCTATCACATGCCAACATCCTCGGCCAGATCGAGAACCTTCGTCAGACACCATCGCCTACCTCGACACGCGCATTGAGTTTCCTACCTATCTGCCACGCTTACGAAAGAACATTGACATATCTATATCAATACCTTGGAATGTCGGTGTATTACGCCGAAAGCGTAGCCACCATAGCCAACGACATGAAAGAGGTACATCCGACAATGATGACCTGCGTACCACGTCTGCTGGAAAAGATTTATCTTAAGGTAAGACAGTCGGGACAGAATATGAAAGGCCTTTCAAGGAGCATATTCTACTGGGCTATGAACCTAGCAGAGAGATACACCGTCGACGGACGCAACTGGTTCTACAACCAGAAGCTCAAAATCGCCGATAAGCTCGTTTACAGCAAAATCCGTAACAAACTCGGTGCCGACTGCTTCGACATCATCGTTTCGGGCGCAGCGAGCATACAGCCTAACATCTCGGCATTCTTCTCAGCCATCAAGATGCCTGTTTACGAAGGCTACGGCATGACAGAATGCTCACCGGTTATCTGCACCAGCTCTAACGTGCCTCACGGACGTGAAGCCGGCTACGTAGGCCCAGCATTGCCAGGCGTAGAGGTGAAAATAGCTGAAAACGGCGAGATAATCTGTCGCGGACATAACGTGATGATGGGCTATTACAAACAGCCTGAGCTCACCGCTGAAGTCATCGACAAAGACGGCTGGTTCCACACCGGCGACCTCGGAAGTGTCAACGAATACGGCAACTTCAAGATTACAGGCCGCATGAAGAACCTCTTCAAGACATCTTTAGGCAAATATATCAATCCTGATATGATTGAAACCAAGTTCACCGAGTCGGGATTCTTCGAAAACGTAGTGGTTCTTGGCGAAAACGAGAAATTCGCAGCAGCTTTGATAGTTCCAGACTTCTCATTCCTGAAAGATTGGTGCGCCAAGCACGAGATCAAGTTCACCACCAACGATGCGATGATTAACCTTAAAGAGGTGAAAGAACGCTTGACGAAAGAGGTTCAGAAGATCAACGCTTTCTTTGGCGATACAGAGAAAATCAAACGCTTCAAGTTCCTCGCTGACGAGTGGAGCACCGCCAATGGCATCCTCACTCCTACTCTTAAGGTGAAACGCTCAGTAATCCTTAATAAATACAAGGATGTGATCAGCAGAATGTATCAAGGAGGAGATTGATTTAGATTAGAGTTTAAAGAAAAAAGGAGAATTCCATCTGGGATTCTCCTTTTTGTTTGATATCTGAAGGATTGTCTAGTTGATAACCCTGATTTCAACTCTGCGGTTGATTCTCTTATTAGCGTCGCTGTCGTTAGGCACGAGCGGGTTGTTGGCGCCGAAGCCGACGACTTCCATTCTTGACACTGAGATGCCGCTATTGATGAGAGCCTCCATCACGGCTGCTGCGCGTTTCAGCGACAGCTCCATGTTATGCTCGTCGGTGCCTGTATTATCGGTATAACCGGCAATTTCGACGTTTATCGAAGGATTGGCTTCCATGAATGCCGCGATCTTCTCAATCACGCCATACGACGATTTTGTAAGCACTGCGCTGTCGAATTCAAACTGAATGTTGTGCAGCTCGAAACGAGTCATATCGACAGGCTCAGGAGCGTCAACCTTGTCTAAATCAAAGACATAGATGTCGTAGCCACCCATTCCGCCGTCACGATCGGTCGAGATATAACCTTTGCGACCGTCGGAACTGACCACGAAGCTGATCTCGTTTTTCTCCGAGTTGATAGGATATCCGAGGTTTTGCGGCGTACTCCACTCGCCTCTCGGCATTTTCTTGCACATGAAGATATCATATCCGCCCATGCCCGGAAGACCGTCGGAAGCGAAATAAAGCGTATTTCCGTCAGGATGGATAAACGGACTCATCTCGTTGCCCTTTGAGTTGGCAGAAACGATAGGTTTCGGATTTGTCCATTTGCCCTGATAAAACTGGCTGTAATAGATATCGGTGCTCTCGTAGGTACGCGAATATCTCACAAAATAAAGCTCCTGTCCGTCGGCGCTGATGCAAGGCTGCGACTCCATGGTCGAGGTATTCACGATATTGCCGAGGTTTGCAGGCTTACTCCACTGATTATCAACGAGTTCTGATGTGTAGATATCACCTCTACCATAGCTGTCGATGAAGTCGATACCCACAAAATACATCTTACGCTGGTTAGGAGCGATGCTCACAGCACCCATGCGTTTGTTGTTGTGCCAGTCGAGCTCGAGCGGCAAGGCAGGCATATATTCGCCGTTGATGATAGCCGACGAGAAGATAAATTCCTCTCTAGCTCCTTGTTTATCAATGACATCGCCACGACGTGTGAAGTAAATCCTGCTTCCGTCAGGGAGAATCTGATTGACGTATTCGTCGCCAGCGGTATTCACATTCGAACCTAAGTTAACAGGATCATATTTAACCGGGTTGTTGAATGCTTCGTCTCTAAACTCAGCAATTACGAGCAAATCCTTAGCCTGGTTGGTCAATGCTGACTTCTGATTCGGCACTTTCACGTACCATTTCAGTATGTTCACAGCGTCGCTGAAGCGGAAATGCTCCAGATAGAGGTTTGCCAGTGTTATTGCCGATTTCGGAAATGCCATCGAATCGGCAGCAAACATCTGCTCGAAACTCTCGATAGCCTGCTCGTCGTTGTCAAGTTTCATCGACAACTCAGCCTTAAGCAGCAGAGCATCACAGAATTTTCCGTCGGCATCCAAAGCCTTGTCGAGGTATTTGAACGTCTTCTGATATTTCTTCTTATCATACTGTTTCTTAGCGTTTTTGAAATATTTCACCGCCTTTTTCGACTTGGTATGATAATTCTGAGCAAATGCCGCTGTTGGTGCCAGCGAGACTGACATCACCAATAACAGACTGATAATCAAATACTTAAGATAACTTTTCATATTATGATTTATTTTCTTTTCTTAGCTTGCAAAGTGTTGTAAAGCAACGACACTATCGTCATCGGTCCCACGCCGCCCGGCACTGGGGTGATCTTCGATGCCACCTTAGCCACCTCGTCGAAGTCGACGTCGCCTTCGATGCGATAGCCTTTTTCTGTCGTGGCATCCTCGATACGATGGATACCCACGTCGACGACCACTGCGCCCGGCTTCACCATGTCGGCCTTGAGGAACTTAGGTTTTCCAATGGCAACGACCAAAATGTCAGCTTGACGTGTGATCTCAGGCAGGTTCTGCGTCTTGCTGTGGCAGATTGTCACAGTAGCGTCGGCGCCTTTACGCGAAAGCATAACGCTGATAGGCGTTCCCACAATATTCGAACGACCTAAAACCACCACGTGTTTGCCGGCAGTCTCCACACCGCTGCGCTTCAGGAGCTCTACGATACCAGCTGGTGTAGCTGGCAGGAAGCAAGGCTCGCCAAGCTGCATCAGACCGATGTTGAAAGGTGTGAATCCGTCGACGTCCTTCTTCGGGTTGATGCTGTGGATGACCTTAGTCTCGTTGATATGTTTCGGCAACGGCAGCTGGATGATATAGCCGTCGATTTCCTCGTCGTTGTTAAGAAAATCGATGAGTTTCAGCAACTCTTCCTCTGTGGTGTTGACTGGCATGCGGTACACCGAGCTTGTCATTCCCACGCTCTGGCAGGCTTTCTCCTTCGATGCGACGTAGGTCTGGCTTGCGCCGTCCTCGCCCACTATCACTGCTGCGAGATGCGGGGCATCCATGCCTTTGTCCAACATTCCAGCGACTTCAGCCGCTATTTCTTTTTTCATTGCATCGGCAATGGCTTTGCCGTCGATAATCTTATCTTCTATATTCATGGTTTGATAGTTAACGTCTGCGTTTCGCTTGTTGCATCATCTGCATCATCTTCTTGGCGCCGCCGGTTGTCACCATGCGCATCATCTTCGAGGTCTCCTCAAACTGCTTGATGAGGCGGTTCACCTCTTCGATGCTGTTGCCCGATCCGAGGGCTATCCTGCGCTTGCGGCTTCCGTTGATTATCCTAGGATTCTCGCGCTCTTCAGGTGTCATGGAGCCGATGATGGCCTCGATGCTCTTGAATGCGTCGTCGTCTATCTCCTCATCATCAATCTTATTCATGCCCGGAATCATCTTGGCGAGATCCTTGATGCTTCCCATCTTCTTGATTTGCTGAATCTGCTTGAGGAAATCGTTGAAGTTGAACTCGTTCTTAGCGAGTTTTTTCTTCAGCTTGGCTGCCTCTTCGGCGTCGAACTGCTCCTGTGCCTTCTCCACGAGAGAAACGATATCGCCCATGCCGAGGATACGGTCGGCCATACGTTTCGGGTAGAAGATATCGAGAGCGTCCATCTTCTCGCCGAGACCCACAAATTTGATAGGTTTTTCGACGACAGTGCGTATCGTGAGGGCCGCACCGCCACGTGTGTCACCATCAAGTTTGGTGAGCACCACACCGTCGAAGTCGAGGCGGTCGTTGAAGGCCTTGGCGGTGTTCACAGCGTCCTGACCTGTCATGGAGTCGACCACAAACAAGGTCTCCTGCGGTTTCACCGTCTCCTTGATCTTCGCTATCTCGTTCATCATCTCCTCGTCGACGGCCAAACGACCTGCGGTATCGATGATAACCACGCTCTTGCCGTCTTTACGTGCCTTCGTGATGGCGTTTTCGGCAATCTGAACAGGATTTTTGTTGCCTTCTTCGCTGTAAACCTCCACTCCCACCTGCTCGCCGAGCACTTTCAACTGGTCGATAGCAGCCGGACGGTAGACGTCGCCAGCCACCAGCATGACGCTCTTAGCTTTCTTATTTTTAAGGAAATTAGCAAGTTTTGCTGAGAAAGTGGTCTTACCTGAACCTTGCAGACCTGCGATGAGGACGACAGCCGGATTACCTTTGAGATTAATCTCTGAATGCTCGCCACCCATGAGTTCGGCGAGTTCGTCGTGCACAATCTTCACCATCAACTGGCTCGGCGACACCGACGTCAGAATCTTCTGACCGATGGCCTTTTCTTTGATGTCGTTGGTGACATCTTTGGCTATCTTATAACTGACATCGGCGTCAAGCAAGGCCTTGCGGACCTCCTTAACTGTCTCAGCCACATTGATTTCGGTGATATATCCCTGTCCTTTAAGAATCTTAAAGGAACGTTCCAGCTTCTCGGTTAATCCTTCAAACATATCGAAAACTTAATTATTAATCTTGCAAAGATACAAATTATTTTTTAATACTGGTTAAATAAATCGAAATGATATTGCATATACGCCTTACCCTGTCGCACCAGGCTGTCGGAAAGTTCCTCAGGGAAGGTGTTTTTCAGCATATTGTCGTTGTTGACAACGCATTCTCCCTCTTCGGTTTTCCATCCCACTCCGCTGTAAAGCTCGAAGAAAGCGAAAGGACGGTAGCAGGTGTTGAACACATCTTTGCTCCAGAAGAACTGGTTGTGTTTCACGCCCAGCTGAGCCAGAAGCGTTGCCGGAATATCGGTGTTTCCGCAGATCTTATCGTAGGTAGTGCCGCGAAGCGAATCGTTCAAAGGCTTACCGCAGATGAGAAGCGGAATCTTATGATATTCAAATGATTCGAGCGGATAGTTCTTATACGACGGATGGCTATGGTCGGCCATGAAGAGGAACAGCGTGTTGTCGTACCATGGCTGCTGTTTTGCCCTGTCCATGAAGAGTTTCAGAGCGATGTCGGTATATTTCGCCGAGTTGACGAACACCTTTTCCAGCTGAGGCCACTCGAGTTCCTCAAAAATCTTAGGATAGTCGTAAGGCGAGTGCGTGCTCAGCGTGAAAATTGTTGTGAAGAACGGCTCCGGCTGACTGTTGATGTCGGTGCTAGCCCACGGAAGCATGTCGGCGTCCTGGATGCCCAGCTTTCCCTTGTGGAAACGCTGGTTTTTCACGTCTTTACCTTCGACGATGCGGTCGAATTCGTTATATCTTAAATATGAAAGAATATTGCCGTAGTTAAGCTCGCCGCCGAAGTAGAAACTAGAGTAATAGCCAAGAGAATCAAGCGGTTGTATTATCGACGGTATGGCGTAGTATTTCTCCTGATGGTTGGTGATGGTGGTCACCGGCAGTCCTGGCAGTCCGCCGAAGATTGATGCTATGGCCTGTTGGGAGCGGTTTGCCGATGCGTAGAAGTTGGTAAACAGCAGTCCGTCCTTCTCCATGGCATGGAAGTTAGGCGCTATGCTCGGGTCGCCGCCCAGCGATTCGATGAGGTCGGCTGACCAGCTCTCGAGGAGGATGATGACGATGTTAGGGCGGTCGTTTTTGAGTATCATCACCGTCGAGTCGCATTCAACCTCGTGAGTCTCCTCAGTGATGGCCTTTGCGGTGTCGAAATCCATATAGTTGAAATGCGCGTTATCTTTGACTTTAGCGGCATTTGTAAGGTTTTCGGCGAGGTTATAAGCCGGGTTCACCGTCATGATATTGACGATTTTATAGTTGCTGAAGTAGCCCGAGCTTGTGGAGATCGGAATCTCGCTGAATCCGCCGCGCATGCCGAGGAAAATGAGGCCTACGGTAAGAATTATGACGGCCGGATACATATACCAATCGGGTTTTTGCTCAGCAGTGCGCTCGGTTGTCTCCGGCTCGATCCAGCGGACGTACCACCAGCAGAACAGCAGAGTGAAGCACGACCACAGCGAGAGCAGCAGCACTGTCTGTTGTGTGGAGGCTGTATTCACCACCTCTGAAGGGTTTTCGAGGTAAGCTAAGGCCTTGGCGCTCAGCTTGGTACCCCATTCACCGTAGATGCCTATTTCGCCCATCACGGTGAGGATATAGGCTGCGATGATGATGTAGAAATACCAGCGCATCCAGCGGTAGCTGATGTTTTTGTTGACGCACAGGCAGACGAACATCACTATTGCGGGTATCGGCAGTATGAAGCAGGCTGTCGCGATGTCGAGTGGCAGCGCCTTGAAGAAACCCCTCAATATCTCGGTAAACGGCACCATGTCGACATTCACCAGATGCCAGTAGTTCACGATGAACACTATGCGCATGGTAGCGAACATAACCAGCAGGAAAACCAATATCTTAACGAGGTAAATGACGTATTTTTTCATAGTTCGGAAATTTTTGCAAAAATACAAAAAATAGTTTAGAGTGTAGAGTTTAGAGTTTAAAGAAAGAAGATTTTTTATTTTAATAAAAATAGCCGCTTTTGGGAGCGGCTATTAAGGTTTATGTAACTATTAAACATTATTCTGCATCGTAGACGAGGCGGACATTTAAACCTTGGAAACGATAATTATGATTAAAAGTTATTAATCCAGCATCAAAAAACAGAGTGATGGCGCTTCCGTTATTTGCGTAAGATGACGTCCAATAGTTTCCTCCTTTGTTAACATCAGTGACATCGGTCGTGTCGTATGTTGAAAAATCCAGAAAACGCTGGCCTGCAGCTGGGATAAACACCGCTCCGGCCGCTTCCATAAGCAACCAGTCATTTAGGTCAATAAGATTGACATTATCATCTTTAAATGACAAGTTTTCATTTGAATAGTTAATATAATTCAACTGTGTTTCAAGAGGATGTGTATAACTATCAGGAAAGATAATTATGCCATACATACCACTAATCTTTGCTTTTGTATATCTAGTATTATCACCTAAAGAGTTTGTTGTTGCCCTACATGTTACACCTGGTTCCGGATCTATTGTTACGTCCTCAGGTGTTTTATATTTAACACCAAGTAACCATATCCATTCCGCTTTACTCATAGTATACCACGAGGAATTACTTTCAATGCTACTGCCCCAATCCGAGTGATTGTTAACAGACAAATCATGTTTACCCGTTGGGCCATAAAACACATCAGCACCAACCCATGTACTCCAATCATTAGGATCTGGCTTTTCATATGCTAATGTATTATTAGGCATGTAGTATTTTTGGTTTTGATGATACATATCATCATATCTACCAGTTGTACCCCAACCAAAGAAAGATATAGCCGTTCTGCCACTATACTCACTTCCTACATCACCGCTAGTTTCATGATCATACTGGTTCTCCATGAAACTCCATTCTCCTTCACTCCAAGGAGTGTTAAGATCTGCTCTGGAATACTGCAGATTTCCTTTTGAGAATCTCACCATTTTGCCAGGAGCGACAGAGAATAATCCCGGCAAAGCTTCCGCAGGTACTACATTTGCTGCTACCGGTAACGGATCAGCTGAAGTCTGGCTAACTCCCGCTGAATAGAATTTATTCGACTCAATACCATTTGTAAATGCGATTTCACCCGATTTAGTGTCACTATCAAATTTCAGAGTGGTCTCAGCATTTGTTGATGCTATCAAAGCCACATATTTTTCACCGTTTGTACCAACATTGATAGGACCTTTGTAAGAACCGGTAACCGAACCATCATTAAAATTGATAGTTGCAGCAGAATAAACATCGGTACCGTTCAGATAAATAATCTCATCACCTCTGGTATCGCTCGAAAAACCGCTCAAATTAAAGTAGGCTACAGCAGTTTTAACATCCAAATCAGCCTGTGCAGTTATTGTATTTCCATTCACATGGACATTTTTGGCCGCATGTTCGGCAATGAGGAAGTTAGTTACTTTATCTGTGGCGCCTGTTGCCGACTGATCTGAAAAATCAATCGTAATAGTGCCATCGGTTGTTGTTATCGTACGCGATCCATTCCCGAGATAGAACACATATAAAATCTCGGTATCATTAGGTTTTGTAATAGTTCCACTAAATACTATCGGTTCGGTTGTTGAAGTAGTACTCGATTGAGGTTCAGCAGTTAAACATCCGAGATAACCCGAATCGCTGCCACCAATATATACGTATTCATTATCAGTGGTACTCCAAGTAAATCCCGAACTATCTTCACCTGGCACAAACACTGTACGACTGTTTCCATATCCTGCATCAAGAGTCATACTCACCTTTTCTACAGAGTTTGTCGCCACTGTTTCAACCTGCTTTTTGCACTGAGTCATACCAAGCATAAGTGCGAAAATCAGTAATAAAGTTGTACCGTTTTTCATCGCACGCTTACGGCGAGCGACAACATAACCTGCACCAGCAGCAACCATTATCAGCAAACCACTGCCAAGAGGCAATTCCTCATTCTGCATGCCACCAATTGTGACACTAAACAAGTTATCTGCTTCATCGCGATTATTATAAATATCATCATTATCGACACGGAAGAAAAGATCTGTTCCTTGGGCGTTTGAAGCGAAAGGAAGAAGCACTCCAGCCAGAAGAATAGCACTTAATACTAAAGTCTTGATATTCAATGATTTTGTCATATTTATTAGTTTTGTTTTTTCTCTAATTTTTCGAGCCCGCAAAAATACAAAAAATTTTAATACTACGTATTAAAAAATGATATAAATTTGCATTACTAAATCTTTGCGTTATGGTAAAGGAAAATTTAGAAAAAGTAAAAAAGACAATCCCTGCGGGAGTTTTGCTAGTGGCAGTGTCGAAGACAAAGCCCGTTGAAGACATCTTGGAGGCTTACGACGCCGGACAGCGTGTCTTTGGCGAGAACCACGCATTGGAAATGCGCGACAAACATGAGGTTTTGCCCAAGGACATCGACTGGCATTTCATCGGACATCTGCAGACCAACAAGATAAAATACATCATCCAATTTGCGCGGATGATACATTCCATCGACACGTTCAACCTGCTGCAGGCTGTAAATAAAGAGGCGGCGAAACACGACCGCGTGGTCGATTGCCTGCTGCAGTTCCACATCGCCGAAGAAGAGACAAAGTTTGGCTTGAGCATGGAAGAAGCTGAAGAGATTTTGAATTCCGACATCTTCAAGGCGATGAAAAACGTGCGTATCTGCGGCGTGATGGGAATGGCGACGAATACCGACGATATGGTGCAGGTTCGCAAAGAATTTAAGCATCTGAAAGAGATTTTTAATACCTTAAAAATGAATTATTTCGCTGATAATGAATGGTTTAAGGAAATCTCGATGGGGATGTCGCACGATTATCCGATTGCCATCGAAGAAGGATCGACGATGGTTAGAGTGGGAAGTAAAATCTTTGGGGAAAGGAATTATCAAGTTTAGAGTTTAGAGTAGTTGAAAAGTTTAATAGTTTAGTAGTTTAATAGTTTAGAATTATATGGAAAATTTTAATGCAAAAGAGGTTAAAAACCGGGTGGTTCAATGGATTAGAGACTGGTTTGAGGTTAACGGCAAGGGTTGTAATGCCGTTATCGGCATCTCGGGCGGCAAGGACAGCTCGATAGTGGCCGGATTGTGCGTCGAGGCGCTCGGCAAAGACCGTGTGATAGGTGTGACGATGCCAAACGGAGTGCAGAAAGACATCTCAGACAGCATGAAGCTCATCAACCACTTGGGAATAAAATATTGCTGCGTGAATATCGGCGAGACATACAACGCCCTAATGGCGGAGGTTAAAAAAGAGCTGGCCACGCTCAGCAAAGACGTTGCTAATCAGACAGTTATCAATATGCCGCCACGCCTGAGGATGACAGCCTTGTATGCTGTGTCGCAGTCGATGAACGGCCGTGTAGCCAACACCTGCAACCTCTCCGAAGACTGGGTGGGCTACAGCACACGTTACGGCGATGCAGCGGGCGACTTCTCCCCTCTCGGCGGTCTCACAGTGCAAGAGGTGAAAGCCATCGGCAAAGAGCTGGGATTGCCAATAGAACTGGTCGAAAAGACCCCTTCGGACGGACTCTGTGGCAAGAGCGACGAGGATAACCTCGGTTTCACCTACGCCACCTTAGATAAGTATATAAGGACAGGCGTTTGCGAAGATCCGGTTATCAAGGCGAAAATCGACGACAAGCACGCAAAGAATCTGTTCAAACTTGAGCCGATTCCGCATTTCAGCTTGTAAAAACATCGTTTACTGTTTACAGTTTACCGTTTAAGTGAGTATACAACGAAAAAGGCGCCGTTGCCGGCGCCTTTTTTGTGGTTGCTCAGATTATTAGCGTGCGAGACGGACGGACAAACCAAAACTTTTTGGCATTCCATCTTCTACTGTAGTTATAAAATTACTACCATTGACCATTGATGCATATCCAGAGCTCCAATCTGTTTTACATGAAGACACCCAATAATACCCACGATTCGACAGCAAAAGGTTAGCTCCAGTAGATGTATACCGGTAAAACGAATATGGTATAAACACAGCTCCATTAGCAGCCATGGCTTCCCACTCCAACCGTGTATAGACATTAGTAGCCCACGAGCTACTACCATCATGAATAGCATCTCCGGAATAATTCAAAGGCAGTAATATAACACCTTGAGATATCACCTCATTACCTTCTTTAATCTGTGCTAATCCTCTATGCTCTGTACTCCAATTATTTCGCAAAGCAGTCCATTCTTTATAAGTAAGTGTTCGCCAACCATTTTCGGTTGTATTGCTTATTTGCACAGATCCCCAATCAGATCCCCAGTTTGAATTTGGACCCGATGTCCTCAGATTGTGAACACCAGTTGGTCCATAACTTTTATTAATAGCATCATTATATTTGCTCATTTCTCTACTATACGGATAATGATTATTTTGTAAGGCATGATACACACTATCCTGTTTACCAGTACAGCCCCAACCAAACAAATCAATCCAGCCCGAATAGGTAAGTGAAATTTGCGTATTACTGCATTTAACTCCACCTTCATAAACAGTTCCCTTACTGTCGTTGCCAACATAATCCCAAGGATGTTCAGCAAAACGCCAAGTGTTTGTTGATGCTCGATATTGCAAGTTACCCGGCGCGAATTGTACCACATTACCGTTATTGCTCACGATGAACAATCTGTCAGGTGTTATATCGCTGGCACTATTATTGATAGTGTATTGATCGTAGATATAGTTATCGGCAGGATCGCCCGGATTAAACGGACCGACATCACCCATCTCGTAATAGATACGCGAATCTTTATCATCTCCTCTTATTAAATATGCATGTCTTGCTTGTTCAGTTTTTAAAAGTATCGCCCACCTATATTTGTAGTTTAACTGTATCCCATTTTGATTATTGTTATTAAGCTGATTATGCGGCCCGCAATACAATGTTATGGCATCCACCACTCCAGTAGGCACTATCTCAGGATCAACATCACTTGTAAAATCGACCATTGCTTCAGAGTACATATTGCTTAATCTGTACTCATCAGTTCTACCCTCGTTAGTCGGAATCTCAAACCTAACCAACACACACTGATTATGAAGTGAACACTCATAATTGGTTACGCCCGATTCATATACAACTCTGGCACACGAAAGCACCGGAAGAAGTTTACTATTATTGTTTTGAACATTATTATTCTTTTGATCACTTATATCAACGGTAAATGCTGAATTATCAGTATTCCACGTAGGATTAAGATTACCGACATAGTAAAAATATAGATGTGTGGCAGCGCTTCCCGGCGTGGTTACATTACCTGAAAAATCGCCGTTATCATAGGTCAATTGTCCAATATAGCTCATTCCATCGCCAACGTACATCACATCGCCCGATACAAAACTTACAGGAGAATAACCCAGTTCTTTATCCAAATCGATGTAATGCTTGGCATCATAACTCGTTTTAAGCGTAATTTGGATGGTGTTGCCCGAATCAGGTGTAACTGTCTCGATTCTCTTTTTGCACTGAGTCATACCGAATAACAAGGCGAAAGCCAACATTAATGTGGTGCCGTTACGCAGTGAACGTTTGCGGCGCACAATAGCGTAACCGGCGCCGGCAATGGTAAGCACAATAAGTCCACTGCCGACAGGAACGCCAAATGAATCGTTGCCGATGTTATTATGCAACGTAATTTCATCGCGATTGTCGTATATGTCCTCATCATTGGCTTTAAAGAACCCGTCGCTACGCTGGGCAGTTAAAATTGTTGGAAAAATAATTCCTGCGAGAAGTATAGCACAAATTGCTAAAGTCTTGATTTTCAATAGTTTTTTCATTATAAGTTGTTGTTTAATTTTTGCCATAATTTGAGGGTGCAAAAATACGAAAAAATTTAATACGAAGTATTAAAAAAATGAGATTTTTTGTTTACCGTTTACAGTTTACCGTTTAAGTGGGGTTCAAGCATAAATAATGCCAACAAAAAAGGCACCATTTCTGGTGCCTTTTTTATTATAATTTTGTAAATGATTAGTAGACCAGTCGGACGGCACAGCCATAATACTTAGGAAATAGCTGATCTACCTTAAAACCTGAGCTACCAGATAGATTCAATCTGCTAGCATAATACCCATTATCATCGCCGCCATTCGTAGATAACCAATAGTATCCGTAACTCTTTATGGATCGAACCTGCATCTTGTTGCTATACCAATAGCGATATCCGCTAGCTGGCAAATATATAGCTCCCTGATCCAGCCTTTCCTGCAATTCATCAGCTGTCCAATTATTGTTCTTCCATTCTGATTTATAACAATTTATGTCTGAGCCGTCCCAATCTTCTGGAAGAAAAATCGCGCCATTCCATAGCAATGTTTTAATTTGTACTGTGCCACATTTCCCATAGGCATTGTCGCGTCCATTCAAAAGGTAGTCACACTCATCGTAGGTAAGTAAACGCCAGTTGTAACCTTCAGGATTAGGCACAACAGTACCCCAATCTGACATATTTTGTAATGACAGATTATGAGGATTTGACGGGCCATATTCAGTACAGGTTTCGATTGTTCTGCTAGTATGATATGGTTGATAATAGTTTTGGTTTCCGCCATAAACCAAATCTTTCGTTCCAGTACATCCCCAACCAAAATGATCAATAACATCTACGAGACTGCAATCATCTCCGACTTCTGTCGCAGTCGTTTCAATCAGATTGTATTGTGGACTCATAAAACTCCATTCGTAGCCATCTCCCCATGTAGTCCCATTTTTTGTGCAGACAAGATTGCCTGATGCGAAACGCACGGCATTGCCATTGGCACTCACTACAAACACCTCATTATTAATGGTAGCGGCATTATTATTTATGTCAATCGCATTGTCACCATAAAGATAATTGTTGGTTTCTGTCAAAACAGGAACGTCAACTCCATCGTAATAGTTATACAAAGCCTGAGGATTGCTTGGATCGTCACTATTTTTCTTGAACACCATTCCCAGAGATTTTCTTTCCACATTGCTGAGTTGAAGAACAGCCCATCTCTTGGTATTGCCGGTATTGTTAGACTTATAAAGGCTTATAGCGTCAAGTTTCTCTGTCGGGGTGATGCTAGGATTGGCAAAGTCTATCTTAGCTTCGCTCAGCATATTGCTGACTTTAACGGTATTATTTGTTCCAGTGGCTAATTTAAACTCCACCAAAGCGCATTTGTTGCGAAGTGTGCAATCTGCGGCGGTAGCACCGTCGTAAGTAACTGCAGCCATTGAAAGCACCGGAAGTTTGGTGCCCTGATCGCTGATATCAACAGTAAACTCTGTAGTAGTATTTTCAACCAGCGTTACACTAGGTGTAAGTCCTCCAACGAAATAGAAATAAAGCGTATTACCTGAAGGCTCGGCAATTGTGCCAGTAAACTGTGCATTATTACCATGCTCGTCACTAGCAGTTACACAAGTCAGATATCCCAAATATTTGGCACCATCGCCAACATAGATAACATCATTTACAACATATCTCACCGGCACATATCCGTTTTCATTAGGATTGATTATGTGACGGGTGCCATTGCCGACATTAAGCGTATACTGAATGGTATTTACATTGTTGGATGTGATAGTATCAATTCTCTTTTTACACTGAGTTGTGCCCAAAATCAAAGCGCATGCCAACAACAACATAGTACCTTTACGCAACGAACGTCTGCGGCGAGCAACAGCATAACCGGCTCCGGCAAGTGTCATAACCAACAGCCCACTGCCAAGAGGAACGCCGAAAGGCTCATTACCTGTACCATTGACATTTAAATTAAACGTAAAATCACGATCGTTGTAAATGTCATCATTTTCGACCTTGAAAAACAAATCGCTACGCTGAGCGGTAGCTAAAGTTGGAAAAATCATCGCTGCCAAGAGGATAGTAGAAATTGCTATAGTCTTAGCTTTTACTAAAAATCTCATAGTATTATAATTTTTTGTTAAACTACAATTATTTTAATCTGCAAAGATAAGGAAATATTTAATACGTTGTATTAAAAAAATGAGATTTTTTTAGTTTACGTAGTTTAATAGCTTACATGGTTTAATAGAATCAATGGCGCTAAGAGATACGACGGATGAGTTTGATAATCAGGAAAATAAGGCCGAGGTAGATGAGCCAGAGGACAGCGGTCCACAGGTAAGAGATGTGGTCGAGGCGCTGCTTCACGATATCGGGACTCTCGTGGCGCGTGACAGGGTTAAGCCACATGGTGCTGTTGTCGAAAAACGTCAAAACAGTGCGCACATATTGATCGGTTGGCTGAATCCGGTACGAAGTGGTTAAAACAGTATCCGTTTTCTCGTATTTTTCTTCCTTAAGAATTATGCCGTCTTGTCCGAAAAACTTCACATTTTTCAAGCGTTTTGTGACACTCACGGTGAAATAGTCGCCATCGAGTTTTGCGCTGTTAAGATAAGGGATGTCGCGTTTGAAACGGGCCACCTTGTCGTCCATAGCCTCTTCCCTGTCGAGCTTGAAATGCACGCCCACCGCCTTGCCCGAAAGGAGCGCGTCGTAGAGCTGCTCGGCGTCGTTATCCTTAGCGTTGAGATAAGTTATTTTTAGAGCTATATCGTTGACTTTCAACACATCGTGAGTGTCGTCATCGGCGATGAGATAAACCAGATGTCCGTTGGAAAGCGCCATGTCCCAATGCTCGGGCGAGTTGACAAAGCCGTTGAGCACCTCCATAATCTTGTAGTTGCTGAGATACTTCATGTCGCGCACCTTATAGCCGCCGTCGACGAAGCTCGGATGCGCCACTGCCACCACCCTATTCTGCTCGCCTAACTTATTGAGCATGTGTTGCTTATGACTTAAAGTCTGATAGAAGAAATAATCGATGCGACGCACTTTTTTTGAACCAAGGCACACCTGATGAATCTTCCAGACATTGTAGCCGTGCTCGTAGCCCGGAATGAAGCCCGGATCGCGGCCGTCTTCGTAGTTATTCACCTTATTATAATCGGAGATGCCGACATGGTCGTAGCCAAACATGCGGTACATGCTGTCGTAGACGATATTGCCGTTGGCGCGACCGTTGGTGACACCGCCGTACTGACGCGTATGTCCGTGGAAGTTGCAGCATTTCCAATATGTTGAGTCGATATCTTGATAAGGATTCAAAAGATATTCACCGTGAAAAGGTTGCGGCTCGTCGAAGACATAAACGGGCACGAAAAGGTTCATCGCGAGGAGAAAACCGACGAACGCAGCTACTATATATAATAGGTATCTAAAAAAATTTTTCATCTCATGATAACAAACGACAAAATTACGAAAAAATTTTACAAAAAACCAATTATTTTAATTATTTTTGCCGTATGAAAAACAGGAATTATTTGGTGCATATAGCGGGCGTTACTGCCATGATTATCTGGGGGTTATCGTTCATCTGGTCGACTCAGGTGTATCGTAACCTCAACCCTACGGCCACCATTTTTCTGCGTTTGGTGATAGCCACCATATTCTTCACCGCCATACTTTTCACTTTTAAATTGAATGAAAAAGTCGAGCGGAAACACCTCGGTTTGTTTGCTTTGGCAGCGATGTTCGAGCCGTTTTTGTACTTCATTTTCGAGGGTTACGGCCTGAAAAACACCTCACCCATCATCGGGTCGGCCATCATCGCGATGATTCCGCTGGTGACGCCTATCGCGGCCTCGATTTTCCTGAAAGAGAAGCTGACGCCGATGAACATCGTGGGTTTGGTTGTGTCGTTTCTGGGCGTGATGGTGATGCTCATGAACAAAGATTTGCAGTTTGTGGCATCGACCAAGGGCGTGATTTTCCTGTTCTGCGCGGTGCTGGTGGCGGTAGGCTATTCCATCTCGTTGGCAAAGCTGACAAAACTATATAAACCATTGACTATCACTTGGATGCAGAACATCGTAGGCATGATTTATTTCATTCCGCTAACGATAATCATGGAGCAGTTTGAGCCGTCGAACTTCGCCAATGTGGGCGGTTACATCGTGCCGTTGGTGTGCCTCGGCGTGTTCTGCAGCGCCATCGCCTACTCGCTGTGGGCGTTTTCGTTCAGCAGATTGGGTGCGTCGAGAGCCAACGTATACAGCAACCTGATACCAGTGTTTACTGGCATTTTCAGTTTCATCTTAGGAATTGAGGTGCTGTCGAGCAACAAGATTTTGGGAATAGTGATGGTTGTGGTCGGTTTGATATTTGCGCAGTTAAAAAAGAAGGAGGCAAAAGCATGATTACGAGCAAAAGCAATCCTAAGATTAAGAATATCATCAAGTTAGAGAAAGCTTCGGAGCGCCGTGAGCAGAACCGAATCCTCATCGAAGGCAGGCGCGAGATCGAGCGCGCCGTGGCGTGCGGATTCGAAGTGGATACGTTGTTTGTGTGCCCGGAGATTGCTCGAGAAGGAGCAATGGTGACGGCGCGCTCGATTGAGGAAGTCTCCCTTGAAGTCTTCGAAAAGATAGCATACCGTGAAGGCAGCGACGGACTGTTGGCCGTAGCCATCCCGAAATACGCTGATTTACAGCAGTTTAAGCCTAAAAAGAAGAATCCGCTCATCATCGTACTTGAGACCGTGGAGAAGCCCGGCAACCTCGGTGCAGTGATGCGTACCGCCGATGCCGCCGGCGTCGACGCAGTGATCATCGCCGACCCGAGAACCGACCTCTACAACCCGAATGCCATCAGAGCGAGCGTGGGCTGTATCTTCTCGGTACCGCTGTTCGCCTGCTCTTCGGAAGAATGCATTAAGTGGCTGAAAGACAATAAGATAACGATTTACTGCACATATCTGAAAGCATCAATCGATTACCTCGATGCCGACTTCAAAAAAGCATCGGCTATAGTGATGGGAACGGAGGCCACAGGCATCTCGCAGCAATGGGTGGAGGCAGCTGATCAGAATATTATCATTCCGATGAATGGCATTGCTGATTCGCTTAATGTAAGTGTTACGACGGCGATTGTGACGTTCGAAGCTATCCGTCAAAGACGAAAATAACATGGAAAACAACAATTATACAAAGAATTTCAAGGTGATGTCGAGTTACTGTGACAGCGTGAACAGGTTAAGCCCATTTATGATGCAGACTTTGTTCGAGGAGCTCGCCGACGCCAATGCGACAGATCTCGGCATCGACCAGCCCACCTTGATGCAGCGCGACAACGCCTTCTGGGTGGTGAGGCGCATAAAATTCGAGTTCAAAAGCGTGGTGAAAGACCACGAAGACGTCATATTGAAGACCTGGCCTTCGGGACCGGAGGTGCTGCGTTGCTTCCGCTCATATCAGATTTTGAAACCCGATATGACACCAGCCGTCAACAGCGTGGCGGAATGGGTGATTTTGGATAAGGAGACACGTCGCCTGCGCAAGACCGACAGTGTGCGATACCCTGATATTCAATTCATTACAGAAAAAGCTTGCGAACCGACGTTCAAGAGATTCAAAGACGACTTCACTGAAGATGATTTCGTTTACGAGAAGGTCATCAGAGCCTGCGACATCGACATCTCACATCATACCAACAACACAAAATACTGCATGATGATTCTTGACTCATTTTCCGTTAAGGAGTTGGAGACAATGATACTCAAGGAGTTAGAGATTCATTACGAGGCAGAGAGTCTTGAAGGCGACATTCTTCGCATCTATCGTAAAAAAGTCGACGACGAGTGGCATTTCGCGATAAAGAAGGACGGAAAAGTCGTAACCTATGCTAATATAGGGATTTAAAATTTAAAATTTAAGATTTAAAGATTCAAAATTCAAAATTTCGTTTTGATTTTTAATTAATATTCCCTATTTTTGCAAAAATTTGGGAACGAGAATGAAGCATATATTCATTGTTAATACTGTTGCCGGCGAACATTCGTGCCTCGACGAGGTGATGAAAGCTATCGCAAATGAGAGCGAAGTCATTGACTATGAAGTATTTACACCAAATTCAGCAAAAGACAACATCAGTCAGATAAAGTCGTACCTCGAGGCTCATCCCGATGAGGAAGTACGGTTTTATGCCTGTGGCGGCGACGGCACCATTAACAAGGTGGCGAGCGGCATCTACGGCTATCCGAATGCCAGCATGACAGTGCTCGCTTACGGCAGCGGCAACGACTACATCAAGTATTTCGCTGATTTACAGACATTTAGAGATGTCGAGAAGGTGATGCACGGCACTGAAAAACATGTCGACATCATGCAGACCAACGACCGTTATGCGCTCAACGCCACGCATTTCGGATTGGATTCGAAGGTGGCGAAGACGATGAACATTGTGCGCCGCTACCCTATCATCGGAGGCAAGATGTGCTATCCTATCGCGGTGTTCTGGGCTTTCCTGACGGGAATGCGGACGAAATGCACCGTTTACGCCGACGGCGAGAAACTCAACGACGGCAAGATTTGTCTCTGCACCATTGCCAACGGCCGTTATGTCGGCGGAAGCTACAAATGCGCACCACGCTCATCAAACGAGGATGGTTTGCTGGAGGTTTGCCTCATCAAGCCGATTTCGAGACTCAAATTCATGCAACTGAAGAAATCGTACACCGTCGGGAAGCACCTCGACGACCCGAAATTCAAGGATATTATCGTTTATCGCAGAGCAAAACAGGTGGTTATCGAGGCAACAAAAGAATTCTGCGTGTCGATTGACGGAGAAATTCTCCATGGAGAGAAGATCGTTGTTGAAAACAAGCAGCAGGCGATACGGTTTGTCGTTCCAACAATTTAAAGTTTACGGTTAACATTTATTAAAATATGTAGAGATGTGATTTATCGCATCTATAATACATTATTTCAATAATTATTTGTTTTTTTCAAAAAAATTATTATTTTTGCAGAACCATAAAACAATTAATTGTTAAACCATTAAAAATTAATCAGTTATGAAAAAATCCATCATTACCATTGTTCTATTATTTGTTTTCATGTTATCATACGGACAAATAAAAATGCATCCTAGCGGACAGGTAAGCATCCAGGCCACAAACACAACAGACGGTGTACAAATTGTTCCTTCTGGGAAGACCATTTTTAAGCCAGATTTAACAGCAAGTTATGAAATATTGAACCAAACAGTAGCTCAAACACAACTGGTTAAAGTCTGGGATGTGAAATTCGTCGGCAATCCAATGACATTCCCTGATGATCATTTCTACGTGACCGGTTATGGCAACGCTTATGCCAGTGCTTATTATACTATCAGTTATAGTGGCGGTGGAGGTGAGACCAAAGGTATTTCCCCCATCGAAAATGCCTCAAAACTATTATCAAATCTGAACTGTTTCTATTATGACAACGACGAATTCAAGGGGTTTACGCCGGATTTCATCGACAATCCAAATATTCAACCTGAAGCTATAGAGGGATTGATGAAAGATTTAGAGATTAACAAAGCTTTGGGCTTGTCGTCTGATGATTTGGAAGCAGTTCTTCCCGAGGCGGTACGCCATGATCCAGATGGCAGGGTATATATCAACTATTCCGCAATCGTACCTGTGCTTGTTGAAGCCTTTAAGGAACAGCAACAGACCATCGAAGCGCTTCAACAAGAAATAGCCGAATTAAAAAACGGCGAAAAGGGATTTTATGGAATAGGAACACAAGAAAGTTCCAAGAACGCTTTGTTCCAAAACACCCCCAATCCGACGAATTCCTCCACCACTATCGATTGTTATCTCGATTCCAACGTTTCCAAAGCTGTCATTGCAGTTTATGATTTGAACGGATTACAGCTGAAAGAATATCCTATTTATAACCAGGGTAAAAACACCATTAAAATTGAAGCCAACGAGTTTAAGCCAGGGATGTATATGTACAGTCTTCTGGTTGACGGAAAACTTATTGACACAAAACGAATGGTAATAACCTCAAAATAACTGAGCCATGAAAAAGATATTTACCTTATTAATATTTTTGTTTGCGACAACTTTCCACAGCATCGCCCAGGACACCATCACCGGCGTGGTGAACCGCATTGCAGCCCCATATTTCGAACAGAATGTCTGCGACACCCGTTTCGCCATAACAACCGATAGCGAAACATATTACGTGATGATCGACAACTACTGGCCGAATCCATATTTGGAGGATTTGGTTATACATTATGACACTATTGCAATTGGAAATGAGATTGAGGTTATCGGCAATATTTTGGAAATGGAAGATGGAAATGGAGAGATATTTAAAACTATTGACATAAGCAAAAACCTTAATTCGAATCACCAACAAATCCTCGGTTTTTATTATTATGACGAAATCTCATTCCTAGATCCAAATCCTGTTACAGCTGCGTGTTTCTGTAATAGATTAGGGATTGTAAGATATTTTATCACGATCAACGGAGAGCTTCAGACACAAAATCCTTTTGTCATTAACGGAAGAATTTTTGAGGAAGACAAGCGATATTTATTCATCGGCACCATTGATAGTCAAGTTGATTACTATGGCAACACTTTCAATGTATTAGAATTGGCTGACGCGCTTCCGTATGATGTTGAGGATTTCAGCGTCAATGGCACACTTACGATGGAAAATGATTCATACCTGTCGTTATTCGACGGAGAGGAATATTATTATCTGACAAACAAAAGAAAGCTGATAAGCAACTATATCAATGAAGCTGTCTTCTCGGAAGGCGATTCTGTAGTTGTTGGAGGTTATGAATTCATACGCTATGATTTGTATGGAGAGCCTTTCAATGCTCTCGAAGTCATAAAACTATTATCTTCCACAGCACACACACTAATTGGAGTAGCAGGGGTTGCCGGAATACCATATACCAACGTAGGGCCTCCTATACCAGGAGTGTGTTTAGCTTTATGTAGTGATGAAATCGACTACTACATTAGACAGCCACAATACGACGAGTTTTATTTTTATTTCGACGATTATTATGTCGTTTGCAACGACACTATTTATGTGACTTCGCAACAAATAACCGCCCTTTGTTACCCTGGATTGTTCATCAACAACTATAATGAATTCGAGTACACAGTTTGCATCAATCAAGTGGAATTCGACGGATTAGAAGAATCGTACTTGCCAGAAATACAACTATTTCCAAATCCGTCGAACGGAATTATTGAAATCGTTTCCGAATATTCAATTAAAAACATTTTAGTTTATGATTGTTCTGGACGAATTATACATTACAAATCATGCAATGCGAATCAAATTTATGTTGATTTACCATATTATAAAGGTTTAGCTGTAATTCAAATCATTTTTGAAAACGGACTGACAGTGTCCAGGAAGGTGGTGTTATGAAAAAGGTTATTTATTCAATAATAGTATTCTTACAAATAGTTTTGACTTTCTCTCCCCAAATGTATGGTCAAGATGATATTTATACGGAATTATCAAATCTATTTAACGAGCATGATTATAGTCCCACGACAATAAGCAGTCGCTACACTCAATTACCCAACGGAATATTTTCTCACACCCAAATATTGAACATCCCTACATCAAATCAAGCAGAATTGCTTCATAAAATTTTGATAATTATTGACTCCACATTATATTCTGAATTAACATTTGAGATTAATAGATATGCTTACGATATTCATTACGTATATGGTTGTAATGTTATTATGGAACGGGTTAATTTTGAAACTTGTCAGGATATTAAAAATCTGATAATTAATAATCAAGCCAATTTGGACGGTTGCGTTTTCATAGGTGACATTGCTCCTGCTTTCTATGAAGCAGATAAAGATTATGCTATACCTGGCAACAGCAGTTATGTCGTTTGGCCATGTGATATGTATTATATGGATTTAACAGGCACTTGGACTGATTCAGACAACAACAATATATTTGACCTGTATTCCGGAGATAAACGTCCTGAGATATTTGTTGGCAGAATATCCACTTCTAACATGGGGAATCTCATTGACGAAATAGAAGGAATGAGGTTGTATTTGAATAAAAATCATAAATACTGGATTGGTCATCGAAAAGTTAATAAACGATACGGATTAACATATACCAATAAAGATTGGCAATTTGAAGATGGATTTGTAGATGCCATATCAGATTTGTATGGTGATAATTATTATGACAGTTGCAGGCCTAAATATTACCTACAGTTTGGCGATAAAGATTATTTACGTAAATTGAACAATAACAGATATGAGTTCGTCCAACTTGCCGCACACTCCAATTTCTATTACCATTGCCCTTTCAATAGTACATCAAGTAACATATATGGTGATACCATATACAACAACACAATAAAAGCGTTAGGTATTAACCTATTTTGTTGTAGTGCATGTTGTTGGACAGAAGATTCCCAACCTAATTATGCATTTTTAGGAGGAGACTATGTCTATTCGCCAAATTCTGAAATTTTATGTGCCGTTGGTTGTACAAAAGCTGGTGGCATGTATCAGTTCCAATATTTTTATCCTCAATTAGGGAATGCAAAAACCATGGGGCAAGCATTGGTCTATTGGTGGAGACATAAGGACTTAATACTAAATAATATTCCAAAAGAAATAAGTTGGAATTTCGGGCTCACCATAATCGGCGACCCCCTGGTGAATTTCTACCATTGCACAAACAGCACCTGCACCGATGAGATTATTCTTTATTCTTATGACAACAATAATTCGCCGCTATCATATTATCTGGCAAGCGAGAGCATAACAGTAACACCACAAACAAATGGTTCGTTCACTATCCCCAATGGCGACCACTGTATTCTTAACGCTCCAACAGTTTTAATTGACGGAGAGTTCCTCTGTCCTCTTGGAAGCACCTTGGAGATTCTGAACGAAGGATGTCGGGATAATTGCGACGAATAAAGAATAAAAACATTAAATTATGAAAAAAATCATCACAACTCTATCCATTCTTTTGGCGACTGCCCTATCGAGTTTCGCCCAGGACACCATCACCGGCGTGGTGAACCGCGTTGCGGCTCCATATTTCGAGCAGAATGTCTGCGACACCCGTTTCGCCATAACATCTGAAGGCGTAAACTATTATGTTATGGTTGACAACTACTGGCCGAATCCATATTTGGAGGATTTGGTTATACATTATGACACTATTGCGATTGGAAACGAGATTGAGGTTATTGGGGATATTAAGGAGATGGAAGATGGGAATGGGGAGGCGTTCACTGTTATTGACATTCAAGAACTGATAAATGCCAATTATAACTATGGTACTGGATATGTTGATTGGACTATTGGCATTGCATCAATACAATGTAATATCGCCCCAGATTATGCCTGTTATCTCGCAATAAACGGGGTTTTGCAAACGAATTTCCCAATTATCTTCAATGGAATGACTCTCAACAGTGGAGCTTATACCATGGTTGGCATAGCTGATTATTGGCCTGATTATGACCACCCAATTCTTGAATTGACACAAGTTATTCCGTATGCCATTGAAGCCACAGCAAATGGAGTTATAGTCGCTAATGACGAGCTTTGTTTATTCACTCCATGTGGAGACACTAAATATCTTTCGTTTTCGGAAAATAATGAAACATATTATCTTACGAACAAAGACAAACTTCATAATGAAGATTTCTTCTCACCTATGTGGGGAGACAATGTCAATTCAAATATCCAAGGTTTCGGAAGCACTCACTACGATTTGTTCGGAGCTCCTTTTAACACTTTTGAGACACTTTCCATGGAAACAACTGGTGAAAGAAATATTCAAGGACAAATGGTTGCTGTTACCACCCCTTCAACTGGTGTTCCCGTCTCATTGGGAATAGCCATCCATCAAAACGGATACCATTATTATATTGAAAACATAGAGTTCTATGAATATGGATCGAATTGCGTATTTAATGGTGATACCATACAGATGAATACAGATGTAACAGCTACATTTTCCGCTGCATCACTGTTTCTCGGCAGTTGGTTGACACCATATGTTTTCATTCATGTTGATGAAATTATAGTTAATATCAATGCTATTGATGATGTTGATGTAATTGACCTTAAGATTTATCCTATACCTTCGCATGGAATATTTGAGATTTCTTCAAAACAACTGATAAACAATATCTCAGTATGTGACTATTCAGGACGAGTTTTGTATAATAAAACCTGCAATTCTAATCAAGCTTTTCTTGATTTACAAGATTACAAAGGCTTGGCGATAATTCAGATTGTTTTTGAAAACGGACAAGCATTGTCGAGGAAGATTGTGATTCATTAAAAAAGGTGAAAATTAATTTTTAAATTCCACGAAATATCTGTATTTTTGCAGAAAATTTGAACAAATTAAAAATACAGATATATGATTGCAAGAGAACTTTTAAATCCGAAGAGCATCGTGGTGTGCGGTGCGTCAAGTGACATCCACAAACCTGGTGGGAAAGCTTTGAAGAACCTTCTTGAGAGCCCTTTCAGAGGTCCTGTTTATGCGGTGAACCCGAAAGAGACCATGGTACAAGGCGTAAACTGCTACGCCAGCGTCAATGAGCTTCCACAGGTGGAATGCGCCATCCTGTGCATCGCAGCCAAGTTCTGCGCCCAGACCGTCGATGTTCTGGCCAAAGAGAAAGGCTGCAAAGGCTTCATCATCATCAGCGCGGGATTCTCGGAGGAGAACCACGAGGGTGCCTTGATTGAGAAACATATCGTCGACACCATCAACAGCGTCGGCGGCAGCTTGATAGGCCCTAACTGTACAGGCTTCCTTAACGTGAACTACGCAGGATGCTTCGACACCCCTATCCCGACACTCGACCCTCACGGCGTCGACTTCATCACAGGATCAGGCGCTACAGCAGTGTTTATCAAGGAATACGGCATCAGCAACGGTCTGAAGTTCAACAGCGTGTGGGCTGTCGGTAACAGCGCTCAGCTCGGCATCGAAGACGTCCTTGAGCACTTGGACGAGACATTCGACCCGGTGAATTCAAGCCGTGTCATCATGCTTTACATGGAAAAGATCGGCGACCCGCAGAGACTGCTCAAACACTCGCGCAACCTCATCAACAAAGGATGCCATATCGCAGCTATCAAGTCGGGCGGTTCGGCAGCAGGTTCACGTGCAGCTTCGTCACACACAGGCGCTCTGGCAACTAACGACGCCGCCGTCGACGCCTTGTTCCGCAAGGCTGGCATCGTACGATGCCACAACCGTCAGGAGCTGACGACAGTCTGCGGTGTGTTTATGTATCCCGAAATCAAAGGCAAACGCTGCGCTGTGATCACCCACGCTGGCGGTCCGGCCGTCATGCTCACTGACGTTTTGTCGAACGGCGGCTTGGAAGTTCCACCATTGAAAGACCACCCGGCGAGCCCTGCCCTGTTAGCAAAGCTCTTCGGTGGCTCAAGCGTCGGAAACCCTATCGATTTCCTCGCCACAGGCACCGCCGAACAACTCGGATATATCATCGACACAGTTGAAAACGAATACACCGACATCGACTTCTCAGTGGTGATCTTCGGCTCGCCGGGCCTCTTCAGCAACAAAGAGGTTTACGACCTGCTCGATGAGAAGATGAAGACCTGTAAGAAGCCTATCTTCCCAGTTCTGCCTTCAATCATCAACGTGAAGGACGAGATTGAAGACTTCATCGCAAAGGGACGCATCAACTTCCCGGAGGAATGTGTGCTCGGCAATGCAATCTGCAAGGTTTACAACACACCGAAGCCTCAGCCTGAGCATGTTGATCTGCCTAAGATCGACGTAGCTCGCATCCGCAAGACCATCGACCGTTGCAAGTCGGGATACTTAGAGATTGCCGACTACAACGAATTGCTCGATGCTGCCGGCATCAGCCGCAAAAAGTCAGTGGAAGTGAGCAAGAAAGAAGACGCCCTCGCATTCGCCAAGGAAGTGGGCTGCTCGAAAGACGTGCCGCTGGTGATGAAGGTCGTCGGCCCGCTCCACAAATCAGACGTGGGCGGCGTGACCCTCGGCGTGAAAGACCTCGACACCGTTGCCAAGGAATTCGACCGCTTGATTGTCATCCCTGAGACTTACGCTGTGGAGATGTACCCGATGCTCGACGGTACCGACGTCTACATCGGCGCTATCAAAGACGCCAAGTTCGGTCATCAGATCTTCTTCGGCTTGGGCGGCATCTTCATCGAGGTGCTGAAAGACGTTCAGAGTGCCCTCGCTCCTATCACAGCCGACGAAGCCAAGGATATGCTCAAGCAGCTCAAAGGATACAAGATTCTGCAAGGCGTGCGTGGTCAGGAAGGTGTCAATCTCGACCTCTATGCCGACCAGGTGGCTCGCGTGAGCGCATTGGTGCAGGCAGCTCCTGAGATTGCAGAGATGGACCTCAATCCATTGCTCGGCAACCCACGCTATGTGACTGCCGTCGACGCAAGAATTAGAATTGAAAAGTAATGAAAAAGTCAGATAAAATAACATTGATAGTGATAGCCGCGGTAATCTGCGGCTTCGCTTTTATCCCCGGCGCTTGGGATTGGTTTATCCGTAACACCAACAACCACGGCTTGTTGATGAGTTTCTTTAAGTTCGCCATCCTCGGAACTTTTGGCGAGATGCTATCTTTGAGGATAAAAGAAGGCGTTTATCTTAAGAAAGGATTCGGATTGCTGCCGAAGATGCTCGTCTGGGGCGTTTTGGGCGTCGTTATCGCCTCGGCGATGACCATTTTCAAGACCGGAACGGTGGTTTTGCTCGACAATGGCTTCCATCTCGACGGAAAAGCAGCGAAATGGTTCTATGGCAACCCGTTGTTCGGCGGCGCTCCGCTCACATGGGGCAAGTTCTTCGTGGCCTTGTGCGTCAGCGTGCTGATGAACACCTTGTTTGCGCCGGTTTTCATGACATTCCATAAGATTACCGACATCCACGTGGCCGAGACAGGCGGTTCGCTGGCAGGATTTTTCAGCAGTCCGCTCAACATTCAGCAGACCATGGCCGAGAAGATCAATTGGAACATCCAGTATGGCTTTGTTTTCAAGAAGACGATACCGTTTTTCTGGTATCCGGCTCACACCATCACCTTCCTGTTGCCTGGGACATATCAGGTGTTGTTTGCAGCGGCTCTTGGTGTGGCATTGGGCGTGATTCTTAGTATCAAGAAATAGGTTATTGGTTATAGGTTATTGGTTATAGATGAAAGAGTGAAGGTTGAAGTCTTCACTCTTTCTTTTATTTTTGATTATTTTTTTCGTTTTTTGATGGCGTATCCTAAGCCGACGGCAGTCAGGATTAGCAATCCGTTGCCGAGAGGCGCTGCGGGTTCGTTTGATGTCGAGCCTATCGGATTTTGCGGCAGAGCCAACAGGCTATTAGGATCTTCTACTCTATTATATGGATCGTCGTCGATAGTGTTGAAGAAACCGTCGCTGCGTTGAGCGAACATGCCAAGACTCATCGAAAGAACCAAAACCAATGTCAAATATATCTTTTTCATAGCTAATCTCCTCATTTTCAATTATTTAACAACAATTTTTTGAGTTTTGACGTCTTCGCCTATCAACCTTAGGATGTAGACACCGGTTGGCACCGACTCAGCGCGCCATGTTCCAGATCCATTCAGGTATTGTGTGGTTACAATTCGTCCCATCACATCGAAGATTTGTAACTCGCCATAACCTTCAATAATTATCTCTTTACCACTTTGGTATGCAAACACATCGTTATCGATATCGGCGGCCGAATTACATGTAAATCTAACGATGAAACGGTTGTCATAATCAGTTGGTGATCCAATGAAAGAATAATTATTATCCATGAGAAGATCGACATCCTCGCCAGTGATTCTGTCGATAAGATGTAGACAGCTGAAATCGCCTTCGACATTGACCTTCATGGTATACATACCTGTCGTGGCAGCATGGAATTTAAGGTCAAACGCACTTGCGCCCTCACCTATTTCAGCGATAGCAAAATCTTCGCCATTGTGTTCGATGGAGAGTTTCTGAATATCCTCATTCCTATGATCAATCTTATTCAGTCCGTGACCTTCTTTAAACACGGCATATGCCACATCATGGTAATCGTGGTTCGACACGACAAACATGATATTGTCGTCATAGTCCTTAGACGTTCCCGATGCAGTAGTCTTAGTTATCGTCAGAGTTTGGCTCGTGACAGTATTCTTTGCCTGCACCAATATAGCCTGACACGGTTCAATAGACGTTGAATTATCGGTTCCTGCAACCCATGCTCCGGCAGATGTAAGAGTATAGAATCCATCTTCAAGGTAGGCATTCGGAATAGCCGTACCTGTACCTTTATAAATCTCGTGAGGATAAGGATTTCCGATTAGATGGAATCCCTTTGTCTCCGCCGAAGTATATGTCAGCGTATAGGTTGCATTAGTGACATTCAGGTTACCGTTGAATTCTATTGTTGTTGCGTCGTTTTTACGATAGAGATAACCGCGGCCATTTGCAAACGAGCTGAAAGAATTAGCAGTGTTTTGACTGTTTTCCCATGTCAGATTTGTTTCATTCAACCGATAAACATTGTATGTTGAACTTGTGAGGTTTGTCACATTGGTGAAAGCCACGTTACTTACCGGTGTTGAGATTGCGTGCCAGCCATCTGTTGTCGGCGTTGTTGTCCATTTAGTAACATTCTTCTTAACCTTGCCGGTAATGTTCGAAGTGCTATTCACGAATTGTCCACCATCGTTAATAACGATAGTAGCTCCTGATGATTTCGTGACAGTGCCTGTAACCTTGAGCGTAGCTCCAGAATTAATGGTCACTGTTGCGTTTTGGGCCAATGTCAAAGAAGGCACTGTGATATTGGCTGTAACATTATTATTCATGAAGTTCGCCACATAATTGGAACTTGCCGTCACAGTTACATTGTAAGTCGGATTTGTTGAAACGATTTGGTCGTTCTTAGTCCAGTTAATAAATGAATAGCCAGAATTTGGTGTAGCTTTTAATGTTACCGAAGAGTTGTTATCCAAACTGGCCGATTGAGCGGAATACTTAACTTGTATCTTTTGGATTCTACGGTGATTTGACTGAAGGTACCCAATGTTGAAAGTTACTGATTGTGCACTTCCAGACCAAGTGCTCCCATTAAACGCAGCTACATTAGTAGTGATTGTATTATTACCTTCACCTGAGCCAAAAGTCAAAGCAATAGATGTGATACTTATGCCGTCAGGGACACTGACTACAAAATTGTTATAGCTATATACCCTGATTGATTTACCTACATCGAAATATTTTGGGGCATTTCCTGTTCCTGCATTGAACGTAACACTAACATTATTATCAATACTGATATCAGCACCGTTCATATTTTGCTCATTAGTATATCCTTGTGCAGAGAAATCAATAGTTGTTGTTTTTTCAAAGAGAACTGTGCCACCACTTGTAGGATCGGCTGACAAAGCTAACAAAGGATAATTATTTGTTACAAAATTAGCTTGATATGTAGCGTTTGCTGATACATTAAAACTATATGTAGCGTTGGTAGAAACCACTGTGCCGCCTTTTGTCCAGTTGACGAATGCGTAGCCTGAATTTGGAGTTGCCGTGAGCGTACATGTTTGTCCAGCTCCGTATGCTCCCGATCCAGTTACTGTTCCTGCGTTTGACGGACTGACATTAGCGGTAATCTGATAGGTGGCTCCTGTTGACCATATTCTCTCAGCGAACTCCGGATGGTCAATGAAAGGATTTCTGTTACCCTGGATTTGGTAAACTGCTTCGTTTCGGTTAATTTCCTTCTCAGAAACAGGATCATTCTCATGCCATTGAAGCAACATCGCAATAGCCCACTCATTGATATCCGATTTAGTTGTCATATCCGTATTGTCCCAACCGCTATCCAGCCCGTAATAACGAACGCTTACATACATCAATGCACGTGCGATATCGCCTTTATACTCATCTATTGGTTCATACACAGTACCAGTAAAACCACTAACTGTATTTTTACCTATTTTACCACCATTTTGAAAAGTCTCGGTAGCATTAGTCACTTTACCAAAAGCATAATTTCCACGTCTGGCATTGACATATTTGTCAGTAGGAAAAACATGATGTAAATCGGTTTTTTCTGTACCATCGCTATTAGTCCACGATTGTGCCCAAAGATGTTCGCGATTGTAACAGTCTCCTTCGACATTTTGGCCACCATTTCCACATTGATTGGTACTATATACGTATTGATATGGAGGCGTTCCATTTGGTACATCAGAATAAATATCCCAAATATAATTTGTGCCAGGCTTCTTATCTGTAGTCGCATAAGCAGTCCACAAACCATTATAACTTGTATGGCTATCACCAGTAGTTATTATGGTGTGCAATTTCGATCTCAATGCCGTTCCAGTAAGGTTATCCGTTCCGTTGTAATAACCAGAAGGGATACTGCGATCCTGTGCCTGCAGCGCAATGGCGGCAATTAAAAATGCTATTAGTAATTGTAATCGTTTCATCATTTAAATTTAAAATTTAAAGATTCAAAATTTAAAATATAAGCTACAAAATTATGAAGAATTTTTGAATTGAAAAAATTTTTTATTTTTTTCACTTTTTTCTTGACATGTAAAAAATTTGTTGTATTTTTGCAGTGTATTAGATGCCTAATACAGCTATAAAGATAACATAAATTATATCTAACATGATTAAAATCAATAACTTAGACTTCGCTTACAACAATACGCAAGTCTTCAAAAACATCAGCCTGGAGTTCGAGAAAGGTAATATCTACGGACTTTTAGGCGAGAATGGCGTCGGCAAGACCACCTTATTAAAATTAATATGCGGTCTGCAGAAGCCACAACACGGCAGCGTGACAGTCGACGGCCTCACCCCTTCGATGCGCCAGCCGCAGTTCCTGCAAAACGTGTACTTCCTTCCCGAGGAAGTGATCACCGAGGACACCACACCTGAGAAATTCATCCAGAAAATCGGAGTGTTCTACCCTCGCTACGACTTCGCACTCTTCAACCAGCTTATGAAAGAACTTGAAGTCGATCTTTCGAAAAAATTCAACGAGCTCTCGCACGGACAGAAGAAGAAAGCTCTGTTAGCCTGCGCACTTTCATTGCAGACCGACTACCTCTTCCTCGACGAGCCTACCAACGGTCTTGACATCCCTTCGAAAGCCTTGTTCCGTAAGGTGATTTCGCAGTATTGCAACGACGAGACCACCGTCATCATCTCGACACATCAGGTGAAAGACGTCGAAAACCTCATCGACCCTATCATCATCCTCGACCGCGACGACGTGCTTCTGAAAGCCAGCTTCGCCGAGATCACCAAGAAACTCTACTTCGAATACGGTCCAGAGAGACTGCAGAACGCTTACTACACCGAGATGCTGCCGGGCGGCTACATCAACGTGATGCCTAACGAAGACGGACTCGAGAGCAACATCAACATCGAGGCACTGTTCAATGCGGTAATGAAAAATAAAGAAACCATCAAAAACTTAATGCAAAATGAATAACACATTGAATATCAACCGTTTTGGCAAAATCCTCAAACACGACGGACTGAATTTCTTTCCGAACCTCATATTGACATTGGCAATTTTATGGGCTATTCCGGTAATAGTTTACCTGGCTGTAGCTCTCATGCCGACTAATGATACAAAAGACGCCGTAGATGCTTTCTCAAGAGTTGACCTCATCTCAACGCTTGCAAACATTGCGATAATCATAGCACCGGCGAGACTTTACAGATACTGCAACGACTCACGCAAGGGCATCGGCTACGCCATGTTACCAGCCTCGACACTAGAGAAGTTCCTCAGCATGCTTATATACTGCGTCATCGTCACACCTATCGTATATGTAGCCGGAGCACTCGCCATCGACAGCATCCTCGCCCTCTTCCATGGACCATACGAAGGCTTCGCAGTGTCAATTTATTTCGACACATTCGCAAAGATCAATGCTGTTTTTCAAAGGGACGGCATTATGTTGGATGAATCATTTATGCTATACTACGCGAGCATATCACCGATATTCATGCTGATTTTAAGTGCGATTGGCACTTTGGCGATTTCTTCCATCTTCATGTTCGGAAATATGATCTTCAAAAAACGCAAAACCGGCAAGATGCTTGGCATTTTGATTATTCTGTTCATCATTTTCATGATTGTTGTCATCAATTATGTTGCACACAATGAAGCTATCAACCTTTATTTCCAACAGATGAATGACGATAATAAGGCAGAATTCATCAAAAACATTATATTCAGGACAATGGACATCACATTCTACGCTGAAATAATCATATCCGCATTGATGCTGTTCGGCGTATACCGCAAGATTAAAACACAAAAATACTAATAAACTATGGATTTTAACGGACATAAACCGATATATCTGCAAATCTACGACCACGTGTGCGAACGCATACTCAGCGGTGAGTTTCGCAGCGGCGACCGTGTGATGTCGGTGCGCGAGCTCGGCATCGAACTGGGAGTGAACCCCAACACGGTGATGCGCGCCTTCGAGCGACTGCAGATGAAAGAGATCATCGCTACCAAGCGCGGAATAGGATTCTACGTGTGCGATGACGCGAAAGAGAAGATTCTTTCGGAACAAAAGAAAGAATTTTTGGAGACTGAAGTACCTGAATTCCTGAAAAAGATGGAATTGTATGGAATAAAAATGGAAGATATAATAAAGTGTAGAGTTTAGAGTTTAAAGTTTAGAGAAGTTTAATAGTTTAATAGATGAAAAGATTATTATTAGCATTAGTTATCATCCTGAGTGTCAATGTGTTGAATGCTCAGGTGAAGGTCAAGACCACAAAGCTTGACAACGGATTGAAGGTGGTGTTGTGTGAAGACCACAGCTCACCGAAGGTTTTTGGCGCCGTTTACGTGCATGCCGGAAGTAAGAACGACCCGCTCGAAGCCACAGGTATGGCTCACTATTTCGAGCATATCATGTTCAAGGGCACCGATAAGATCGGAACCATCAACTGGGAAGCCGAAAAGGTGTATCTCGACAGCATCGACATCATGTACGACAAGCTGCATGAGACCGCCGACCTCGACGAACGTGCCGCTATACAACAGAAAATCAACGAGTTATCGCTCGCATCAACCGACTACGCCATCCCGAACGAGGTCGATGTGATTTTGACAAAGATGGGCGGTACAGGTCTGAACGCCGGCACAGCTTACGACCAGACGATGTATTTCAACGCATTCCCTTCCAACCAGCTTGGCAAGTGGATGGACGTGTATGCCGAGCGTTTCCGCTACCCTGTGTTCCGTCTATTCCAGAGCGAGCTTGAGACAGTTTACGAGGAGAAAAACATGTACGGCGACGAGCCAATCGAGGCATTCAAAGAGTATTTCTTCAAAGAGATCTTCGGCGAACATCCTTACGGCCGTCCAATCATCGGACTCACCGAACACCTCAAGAACCCGCAGACCTCGAGAATGCGTGAGTTCTTCAACACTTACTATGTGGCCAACAACATGACTCTCATCCTCGTCGGCGACATCAACATCGAGGAAGCCGAGAAGATGGCGGCCGAGAAGTTCGGCACATGGCGCAGCGGCGAGATCCCTGCTCAGCCAGAGTTCACACTGCCTACATTCGACGGCCCGACGGTCAAAGAAGTACGCCTGACCCCAGTGAAGATGGGCGTTTTGGCATGGAAGGGCGTCAAGGTTTCCGACCCTGACTATCTGCCACTTAGCATCGCCTGCAGCATCTTCAGCAACGGCGAGACAGGTCTCATGGATAAAGACATGCTAGACGGCAACATTATGTTGGCAGCACTGATGCCTCTCTCACTCGAAGACTACGGCGCAAACATCGTGTTATACGTCCCGAAACTCATCGGGCAGTCCCACGAGGATGCCGAGAGCTACATCATGGCCAGCTTAGACAAGCTGAAAAAAGGCGAGTTCAGCGACGACCTCTTTGAAGCTATCCGCACAGAGACATTGAAGGATCGTGAACAGGAACTTGAGAGTATCTCTTCATTGTCGAGCCTCTTCCTCGAGCTCGAGCAGCGCGGCATGACTTACGACGAGTATCTCGCTGAGACTGAACGCATTAAGACCATCACAAAGAACGAAATCGTTGCTATCGCAAACAAATATTTCGACAACAACTACCTCGACATCCGTTCAAAGATGGGATTCCCGGATAAGGACAAGGTCGACAAGCCGAACTGGAAGCCTATCGAGGCCAAGAACACCGATGCCAAGTCGGATTTCGCCAAGATGATTGAAGCTGAAGAGGTTCCTGCAGTCACCCCGCAGGTCATCGACTTCAAGGAAGACGTGAGAATTATCGAGATAAACGATTGCTACAAAATGATTTCCACAAAGAATCCTTATAATGAAATATTCAGCTTGACAATCACTCACAACTATGGCACCATCGACAACCCTGACCTTGGCCGTGCCATCAGCTATTTTGAGATGCAGGGCACAAACAAGATGACGTTTGAAGAGTTAAGCCTTGAGCTTCAGAAACTTGGAGCAAGCATTTATTTAAGCGCCAGCCAGAGCACAACCAACATCGTAATCGAAGGTTTCGAAAAAGATTTGGACCGCATCCTTGAGCTTTGCGAGGAGAAAATCTTCAACCCGGCCAACGATGAGAAGAAGATCAAGATCATATACGAGGGCGAGAAGATGAGCGAAGAGACCATGAAAGAAGACGCTTCAGAATGGGCACAAGCAGTGCGTGAGTATGCGCTTTACGGTGAAAAATCGAGCTATCTCGCTGGAACTCCGCTCAAGCAGTGGAAGAAACACACTGGCGAAGAGCTTTTAAATGAAGTGAAGACCGCTCTCAACTACAACGGCGAAGTGTTATTTGTCGGAAACCTCAACAATCAGAAGGTCATCGAGGCTTTGATCAAGCATAATCTGGTGAAGAAGGATGCAGTTAAGGCTGAAAAGAAATATAATGTCGAGAAGAAATACGACGACAATCAGGTGTTTATCGCTCACAACAAGAAGTTCCGCCAGAGCAACATCTATTTCTATGTGCCGAGTGAGACTCTCGACCAGAAAGACAAAGCCGTAAGTCAGGTGTTCAACAAATACTTCGGCACTGACATGTATTCGATTGTGTTCCAAGAGGTTAGAGAGTTCCGTTCGTTGGGTTACACAGCCTACGCCTACTTTACGTACGACTACCTCAACCGCAAGCCGGGCCACCTGTTCGCTTTCCTCGGAACTCAGTCGGACAAGACCAACGAAGGCGTCGATGTGCTGCGCGGCCTCATCACCGACATGCCTGAGAGAATGGAGAAATTCAATGCCTCGAAGGACGCTCTGATCATGTCGCGCGCCTCGGATTACGTTGGATTCCGTAACATCCCGAGCAATGTCAGATCATGGCTCGAGCAGGGTTACAACTACGATCCGAGAAAAGAAGTGACCGATATCATCAAGAAGACTGAGTATAAGGACGTCTACGATTTCTATCAGAGAAACGTAGCTAACCGTCCGGTTGTCATCATGATGTCGGGAAACAAGAAACAGTTCGACCTTAAGGCTCTCGGAAAATACGGAGAGGTTAAAGAATTAAAATACAAGGAGATTTTCCGATAAAATACAAGCTGTTGGCTATTGGCCGTTGGCTGTTGGCAGCTAATAGCTAATAGCTAATGGCCAAAGTTGAGAATAACCTCCGCGGCCTTGATTGCTTCGGGGGTTATTTTATCGTTTGAAAGCATTTTTGCAATTTCCGTAACGCGCTCATCGTAAGACAGTTGTCTGATGCATGAGCGTGTTTTTTCGTTGTCTTCGTCTTTGTAAACAAAGAAATGGTTTTTGGCTTTTGACGCAATTTGCGGGAGATGCGTGATGGAGATGATTTGCAGGCTCTCCCCCATTTTCTGCATGATGTCGCCGAGTTTCGAGGCTACTTCGCCTGAAACGCCAGTGTCGATTTCATCGAAAATCAAGGTCGGGATGTAGGCATTTTCCGATGCTACTGCCTTGATAGCCAACATCAAACGTGAGAGCTCGCCGCCTGAGGCCACGCGACTCATATCGTCGGGTGCGATGCCTTTGTTGGCTGAGAAAAGGAAGCGGACGCGATCTTTTCCAGTAATGGTGAACTTAGAGTTCTCGGAGCTATTTGTGTTCTCTGATATCTCTATTTCGAAGACTGCATGAGGCATTTTGAGCTGCCTCAAAATCTCAGTAACCGCTTTTTCAAACGAGACTTTAACTTTTTTACGTTTTGCGGAAAGACTGTCGGCAAGTTTGGTCAGTTCTTTCTCGCAGTTCTTCAGTTGAAGCTCTTTTTTGGCTATTTCTTCGTCGATATTTTCAAAGGCACCCATTTTTTGATGCAATTCTTCTCGAATCGCCAGCAATTCCTCGTAGTTCTGGACATGATGTTTTAACATTAATCGCTGTATGAGATCGTATCTTTCTTGAATCTCATTCAACGAATCGGCGTCAAATTGAGTGCTGTCTTGCAGATTGTCGAGGTCTTGGGCAATATCCTTTAATTCGATCTTTGTAGAATCGATTCTCTCGAGATATTGCTCAGCTTGAGGGATATATCTTCTTAATTTGTCGACTGCGGATTTCAAATTATTAAGCTGATCCAAAATAGAGTACTCAGATTCATTCAAAATACTCAGAGATTGAGCCAACAAAGTCTTGACTTCCTCAGCGTTTTCTAATAATTCCAGCTTTTGGCTCACCTCTTCATACTCGCCTTCTTTGAGGTCGGCTTTTACCAATTCATCAAGTTGAAAAGCGAGATAGTCGTTTTCCGCCGTGTTTTTCTGCGACATCTCGCGAAGGTTTTTCAATTCATTTCTTAAAGAAACAAATTTACGATAAACTCCTTGATAATCAGCAAGTAAGGCATTATTCTCAGCGGCATCGTCGACAATTTTTAGCTGGAAATCGGAATTAGTCAGCAGCAGCGAGTCGTGTTGCGAATGGATGTCAACCAGTTGATTGCCAAGCTCTTTAAGCTGCTGGACGGTGACTGGAGTATCGTTGATAAAGGCTCTCGTCTTCTTGGTAGGCGTCAGCTCACGACGAAGTATCAGTTCATCTTCAAAATCAAGGTCGTTTTCTTCAAAAAACGATTTAAAACGCTCATTATCAATGATAAACGTCGCCTCGACAGTACATTTCTTCGTCTCATCGAGCATGATGGATGAATCGGAGCGGTCGCCCAAAACAAAGCCCAGGGCGCCGAGTAAGATCGACTTACCAGCACCTGTCTCGCCGGTGATAGCGCTGAAACCATCATCAAAACTAATTGACAATGAGTCGATTAGAGCGTAATTACCGATAGCGAGATGTTTTAACATTTTAGTTAAAATTTCGGTTTTGCGTTGAGAAGGTCTTCGTATTCCTCGGAGTGTGTCGGGTCGAGATCGCGAAGGGTGTTAACCGCTTTGGTGCGTTCCTGCTGCGGTCCCTGCGAATAGACGTTCTTCCACTCGTCGCGCTTGGTGTCGTTGAGAATCTGGAAGTAGTAGAGGTTTGGCTTGCTGCTGTATACCGACTTCAAATAATCGAGCGTTTTTGTCATGGCAGCGCGGCCTTCGTCGACCTTGCCGTTACCCATCATATCGAGGCCAAGTCGGTGATACTCATAGAGAAACTGACGTATCGGACGATATGCGGGGTTGGTGAAGTTCTCGAGCAGCCAGTAGCGGTTACGGTAGCTGTCGAAGGCCTTCCAGCCTGCTTCAGTAGAGCTCTGTGCCTGTGTCACCACCTGATCGGCAGCACGATACATCTGGTCGCCCCCATAGAGTCCGAAGGTGTCGAAATACAGTCCGAGGCAGTAGTAGGCGTAGAATGCCAGCATCGAGGTGAGGTTCGACATATACGAGTTCTCGTTGAAATCGAGCGGCTGCGACTCCATGTATGTGAAATTGAAGTCGTTGTCGACGTAGTTCAGAATCGGCGAGTTGTAGTTCGACCGATAAACAGGGCGACGCAGACCGATATTCAGCTCAGCGGTGATGTGGTTGTCGACCTTGTCGGTCACCACTATGACCATTGTTCCTTCGATACGTTCGTACTCCTCAAAGCGGATGTTGGTCCACACGCGGTTGTTCATGAAGTTGGTCACGGCTTCCTGCAGTGCCTCAAACACACGCTGGTCGGTGCCCGACACCTGTTTTGTGTTGACTGTCACGGTGAAGTTGAACTCCTGAGCGTGCAGTCGCGGTGTCAAGAAGCAGAGCAAAAACAATATCGGAAGGATTATTTTTTTCATAATGGTTATTTTGTAAGTAGTTGATATACAGCGTTTAACACATCTTGAGCCACTTCGCTTTTCGGCTTGAGCTCGAAGGCGGTCACCTTATCGTCGTTGGTGATGATGTTGACTTTATTGGTCTTCGTCTTAAACCCCACGCCGGCCTCGTTCATGGTGTTAAGCACTATCATGTCGAGGTTCTTCGAATGCAGTTTTTTCTTAGCATTCTCGATGCCGTTCTCAGTCTCGAGTGCGAAGCCCACGAGAATCTGTTTCTTCGTCTTGTGCTCGCCCAGAGTCTTGAGAATATCGTCGGTCTTGACGAGATTGAGCGTCATCGTGTCATTCTTAGGATCTTTCTTTATCTTCTGGTCGGCTGCCTGTTCCGGGCGGAAGTCGGCGACGGCGGCGCTCAGCACAGCGATGTCGGCACGTTTGAAAGCGCCTGTCGTGGCGTCGAACATCTCTTTTGCGCTTGTCACGGGAATCACCTGGATGTTGGCTCTTTCGGGACGTATCGACGACGGTCCGAGCACCAGAGTGACGTCGGCACCTTGATCGGCGAAGGCGCGTGCAATCTCAATGCCCATAAGGCCTGAGCTGTGGTTGCCGATGAAACGCACTGGGTCGATGGCTTCGTAGGTAGGACCTGCTGTCACGACCACCTTTTTACCTGCAAAACGTTGTTTTAGCTGAAAAAAATCCTTGATGCGGTTGAATATCTCCTGAGGCTCTTCCATCCTACCCTCGCCGCACAGTCCTGACGCCAGTTCGCCTGACGAAGGGGCTATGAAGCGGTAGCCGCGGCTGATGAGTGTGCGGATGTTATCCTGCGTGGCAGGGTGTTTGTACATGTCGAGGTCCATCGCCGGAGCGAACATTATAGGGCATTTCGCCGAGAGGCAGACGGTGAGCAGGTAGTTGTCTGCTGCGCCATGGGCCATCTTGGCGATGGTGTTAGCCGATGCGGGGGCTATCACGAAGAGGTCGGCCCAGAGGCCAAGCTCCACGTGGCTGTTCCACTTACCCGTCTCGGGGTCGAAGCCCTTCGATAAAACGGGTAAACCACTCAGCGTTGCTAACGTGAGTGGTGTTACGAAATCTTTTGCCGCATCGGTCATCACGACCTGAACCTCAGCACCTTGCTTCTTCAGAAGCCTTACCAAAAGCGGAATCTTATATGCGGCAATGCTTCCCGTAATTCCGATCAGAATCTTCTTTCCGGTGAGCATTGTACCCTCCTTTTAAAAGTCGCCTTCGTTTTGCTTGTTAGGATTACGATAGTAGAGCTTGTCGTTCAAGAACTCGTCGATAGCGATAAGAGTCGGCTTCGGCAGTCTCTCGTAGAACTTAGCCACTTCGATCTGTTCCTTGTTCTCGAACACTTCCTCGAGAGTATCGTTGCTTGAAGCGAATTCTTCGATCTTCTTGTTGAGTTCCTGTTTCTCTTCGGTAGCAATCTGATTTGCTCTCTTTGCAAGGATAGCAACTGTTTCGTAGATGTTACCTGTTCCTACGTAGAACTGGTCTTTCTGACGTGTGATAGCGGTTGTCTCCGTCTTAACTTTTCTGAAGTCTATCATTTTAATTATTCGATTTATATTTTTCTAATTTTTCTCTAATTTTCTTAACTGTGTTATCCAACTTCGGGATATATTCGCTGTCGGGATACACATAGCATAGTGTGTTATATTTCTCCAGGGCCAGCTCATAACGCTCGCGTTGCTTAGATTTTATGCTGTTTTCCGCATAGCGATAATAGTTTTGCACCATTATGCTGAGGATCTCCTCGCGATGTTTCGTTCCCGGATGGTCTTTCAAAAACGTCTCAAAACTTGTTATTGCCGCCTGGTATTCCTCCATCTTGAAATAGAGTTTGCAGATGTCGAATTCCTTTTCCTCCAGTTTCCAACGGAGGGTGTCGATTCGCGCATTGATTTCTGGCACTCGCGGACTGTCGGGATACACGTCGATGAAGTTCTGGAACTCCGTTATTGCGGTGTTGGTATCCTCTTGGTCGAGGGTTGTCGAAGGCGAGATGATGTAATAGCATAACGCGCTCTTGTACAGTGCCTCTTGGGTATTTTGCGAAAGCGGATAACGCGTAACGAAACGTTTGTAATAGCTGCTAGCTATGACATATTCTTTCTTATTGAAATAGCATTCGGCCGTGAGGTAAGCGATGTTCTCACCTTCCGGCTTGGTGCGATAGTACGACTGCATCACGTCGAAGAGCTGTAAGGCACGGTCATAATTCTTTTTTTCGTAATATTCCAAGGCTGCCTGATACTTCGCCTCGTTGTCCGTTCCCTTCAGCAACTTCCTGTATTTGCTGCATGATGCGCATATCAGCACACACAAAACTACCGATAAGAAAAACCTATATTTAAGCATGCTGCAAAATTACTACTTTTTTAGCTATCTTCTTTATTATTTTTTATTTAATAACAATTTTCTGAAGATATTGTTGTCCGTCGCAGTTTATTTTAATGAAATAAACTCCTGCTGCAACGTCTGATGCATTGATTTCCAATGAGTTATCAGCGCTCATCACAACCTGTCCCTGAAGGTTCACAACCTTCACTTCGAGATTTGCGAAGTCGTTTAAGCCGCCGATGTTGAGGATTGAAGATGCAGGATTCGGGTAAACCACGACCTTATTCATGTCGTTCTCGTCGACGCCGCTGTTATCGGTGACGGTGAAATTCACCGATGCTGTAGCCGTCTCGCTGCCTGATGTGACTGTCACGGTGTAGGTGAAGTCGCCTGCTTCTGTGGCGGTGAACATAGGTGATGCTGCTGTCGGGTCGTCGAGGTTATCGGCTGGTGACCATTGATATGTGTATGTGCCCGAGCCGCCGCTGGCGCTCGCATACAGAGTGTTGGTCTCGCCGATGTGGATATGCTGGAGTTCAACGCCGGCTGTCGCCTCGAGTGGCAGGCCTATGCATGTCACGTGAGCGGCCCAACCCGACCTGTTGACGTAGCTGTCGGAGGTGAACCTGAAAGTGATAGCGCCAGCGGCGTTGGTTGCCGTCACTGTGCCAGGACTGTCGTTACCTGAGTGTTGCGAGCCAATCTGTGGAGCCGATGTCGAAGTACCGTCGTAGACATACAGGAAATCGTAGTTGTTTTCAGTCTCGAATTCCTGGAACACGACTTGAATCTTAGCTCCTGCCGTGCTTGGCATGAATGTAAGAGTGAGGTTTTTGTTGTCGCTGTAGTTGGCATTCGGGCCACCGTCGTCGTAAAACATTGCGTCGCAGGTGGTTATGGTGCCGCTCTGCATGTTGTAGGCCTCTGCTGCCGAGATGTAGTTAGGCAGATATTTTGTAGCGCTCTCGCCAGCGGCGTTGGTCACTGTGAGACGCACTCCGAAGGTACCGGCCTGGCTGTATGTCACGGTAGGGTTCTGTGCTGTTGATGTTGCAGGTGTGCCGCCTTCAAACTCCCAGTCCCAGTTGGTGAGCTGTGCGCCCCATGAGTTGTCGGTGAAATGCACCGAGCCGCCCACTGCCACTGCTGTGACGTCGGCGACGAAATCGGCCGAGATGCCTGTGAGTGCCACCATCTGTGCGTCGATGTTCACGGTCTGACCATCAGCCACCGTGACCTGTGTCTCGTAAGTCTCATAGCCGTTCTTGGTGATTCTCACGTTATAGGTTCCACCCTTCACCGGACGATGGAAGTCGCCGTTAGGAAGCTGAGTCGACACTGTCGCATACTGGTCGTCGTGACCCACCAAAGTGACTGTAGCGCCACCTATCGGAGCCTTTGACTCTGCGTCGACCACTGTGCCGTGGATACCGTAAAGCACCTGATTAGCGAAGGCGAAGATCGAGTTTTTATTGATATTCCAGAAGTTTGGCATCTGGCTTCCGCTCGGTTTTTTTATCGATGAACACTCAATGGTCATCTCGCGGCATTGAGCGTAACCGTTCATGTAGTCCTGACGACCGCCGCCGATCATATACCATGCAGCGCCATTAGTGATACCACTGCTGTAAGTGTCGGTCATATAGCTCGAGCTGACCTGTCTGCAGAGAGCCACATATTCCTGACTGATTAGCTGATACCAAGCATCGTCGGCATGAAGTGTATGAGTGTTATCCCAAGGATAGTTCATAACCTCTGCTCCGCCGTGATAGTTGGCTCCCATCACGAAGTTGTTTTCCTCTGCGAGTTGCATAAACCACAGTGTTTCCTGCTGATATGCCTCTCCGTCGGGATGAGCACCGCCATGAGGGTCAGCGTAGTTACGGTTCATGTCGACACCGTTGGCGTTGTAACGTGTAGCGCCGTTGACGGTGTTGTTGCCGCCGTGATAAGTACCGTCGGGGTTGGTGTTAGGACCGACGTAGAGGTCGATGTTGTTGAGGATATTGGCGCACTCCGGAAGTGTAGGATTTTCGAGGAGATAGTCGATCCAGCGAAGCATCAGCATCCAGCCTGTTGTCTCGTCGCCATGGATAGTCGAGGTGTACAAAAACTTCGGCTTGCCCGCGCCGCTTCCGTTGTTGATGTGAGCGATCAAGATTTTGCGGTTGCTTGGGAGAGTGCCGAGAGTGATGATCTCGCACATATCCGGGTGGTCGGTGGCGAACTGATACATCATGTTTTCGTATGCCGAATATGTAGGATATTGATCCCAGTCGTAAGCGGCGCGGTCGTTACCGTCCCACATCACAGCTTCGTCCACCATCGAAGGCGGAGTCTGCAGCGTGACTTCATATCCCATCTTCTGGAATTCAGCGAATTGCTTGTTGTTGGCATAAGCTGTGACGACATTACCGTCGACGCGGTCGACAGAGATGGCATGAGCGATGGCCGAAAGGTCGTCGTTGCCGTTGAGTTCAAAAGTAAAATAGTACTCATTGCGGTCTTGCATGAGCTTGTTGAGATTTGTTTCTTGTGCGAATAATCCCAAAGAAACAAAGAAGAAAAGAATTGCAAAAAACTTAGTTTTCATTGTATTAAAGTGTTAATTTTATTTCAAGTTGTTATCGTATTCATTTTCAATGTCTTGGCGCACGTTATCGCTGACCGGCACGAGAGGTAGACGTAGCACGTTCTTGCAAAGTCCGATGTGAGCCATCAGGGCTTTGATGCCAGCAGGATTGCCGTCGGCGAAGATCAAACCGTTCATTTTCAACGTCTTATAATGCAGCTTCAAAGCCTCTTCGGTCTTGCCTTCGAGCATCTTATGCACCATCTTGCAGAAATGCTTCGGATAGCCATTGGCAGCCACCGATATCACGCCTTCAGCGCCGAGTGCCAGCATCGGCTGGGTGATGCCGTCGTCGCCCGAATACACGCGGAAGTCTTTCGGCTTGTCGCGCAGTATCTCCATGATTTGCTGGAGGTTACCCGATGCTTCCTTCACCGCGATGATGTTAGGATGCTTGGCGAGTTCCACCGTGGTGGCTGCTTGGAGGTTCACTCCCACCCTGCCCGGCACGTTGTAAAGCACCACCGGCACCGGCGACACGTCGGCCACATGCAGGAAATGAGCTTTCATGCCGCGCTGGTTGGGTTTGTTATAGTAAGGGACGACGCTCAAGATGCCGTCGACACCAGTAAAGTCTTGATTTCTAATGCCATCGATAAGTGCAGAAGTGTTGTTTCCACCCATGCCGAGCATTATCGGACAGCGACCGTTGGCAGTCTCGATGATGGTTTTGAGCACCTTTGCCTTCTCATCGGCTGTCAACGTTGGAGCCTCAGAAGTCGTTCCGAGAGCCACGAGGAAGTCGGCGCCGTTCTGCAAAGTGTAGTCAACAATCTTCTTTAACGATTGATAATCAACGGAATAATCGTCTTTAAACGGAGTGATAAGAGCCACTCCAGTACCTATAAACGGGTTGTTTTTCATCTTAAACCTAATAACATCGACAGATAATTCTTAAGAATCTCTATCCTATTTAACATATCGTCGTCTTTTTTCGAATCAATCACCATGTCGTACAAGGCAGGGCAAGTGTTTCCGAACGTCATCCTGAACGAGTTGTTGATCAGCGTGATAATGTAGGTGTTGGTCAGCTCTTCGTCGGGCATTCTTGTAAAATCGATGACCAAATCGAACGAGAGGCACAGCAGCGACTCTTTTTTCATTTGTTTTATCAGTCCCCAGAAGTTGAAATCTTCCTTGCGGAGAAAGAAATAACGGTCGGTCTGCATCACGTCTTTCGGCAGCGCGTCGACGTAGGTGATGAAGGTGTAGCGTTTGAGCACAAACAGCCTACGCAGCGCCGCTTCGATCTCCTTGTAGCGCTTAAACTGGTCTTGATCGAGCAATATGGCTATCGACGGATACTTTGCGATATCCGGAAGTATGCAGGCTTTCTTGCGTTTCAGAAACCTGTTGATAGCTCTTTGCCTAAAAAACCTAACAATTGCCTTCATCGTTCGGATGACATTACAATAAACTTGCAAAGATACGAAATTTTCTTGATATTCTGCTAAATAATCTACAAAAAAATAAAAAACTAAGGTCTAATGTCTAAAGTCTAAGGTCTTTTTCTTACCTTTGCAGCGATTTTTAGAACTATGATGAAGGTTACCATATTAGGCTGCGGCACTTCGCAGGGTGTCCCTGTAATCGGTTGTGAATGTGACGTTTGCACATCGACCGACCCTCGCGACAAGCGTCTTCGCACGTCGATTCTGATACAGACGGAGCAGACTGCCATCTGCGTGGATGCAGGTCCCGATTTCCGTCAGCAGATGCTGCGCGAGAACGCGAAACACCTCGACGCCATATTGATAACCCATCAGCATAAGGATCACATCGGAGGCTTGGACGACGTGCGTTCGTTCAACTTCCTGCAACACATCTCGATGCCGATTTACGCTTCGCCAGAGGCTCAGGAAGAGATAAAACGCGAGTATTCCTATGCTTTTGTCGACAAAAGCGAGCTTTATCCTGGCGCTCCGACGTATAATCTCATTGATATTGAAGAAGATAAACCCATCATTATCAATGAGTTAACCATTGAGCCAATACCGCTACTGCATCTTAAGATGTTATGCTATGCCTTCCGTATCGGCAACTTCGCTTACGTCACCGACTTCAATTATATTTCTGAAGAAAGTCTGAAAAAGCTCGAAGGCGTTGAATATCTCATCATCGAGGCGTTGCGCAAGGAGAAGCATTATTCGCACATCTGCCTACAGGAAGCCATCGACATCGCTCAGCATCTCAAGGTGAAAAAGGCATGGTTTACCCACGTTAGCCATTCGATGGGGAAAGCCGAAGATGTCAATAAAACCCTGCCTTCCAACATGATGCTGGCTTACGACGGACTAAGCTTCACGGTGGAAAACCACTAAAGTCACCCTATCATTATCGCCAATGCTGTACGCCTGGTCGTAAACCAGGTGATAGATCCGGCCTTTTCGGGTTTTGTAGATGCTTGTAAAACAGCTGAAGTTGAAGCCGAGTTCCTCGAGATATTTCTTCGACGCCGACGTTTTCCCTGAAGGGTTGACAGTACGGAGGATTCCGCGATTTTTAAGCAAAATCTTGTTGACGTCGCGGATATACTCTATCTGCTCGTTGTTGACTTTGTAGTAATAGTTGTTACGGCAGCGGTCGTCGCAGAAAATCTTGTCGGTGCGGCCGCTCAGCGGGTTATTACAGTATAGACAGCGTTTTTCATCAGTTTCATTCATTTGGTAAATACGTATTGTATGATGTTTGCTCCCATTTTCAGGGCTTTCAGTCGTATCTCGTCGGAGTCTTTATGCACGCGTTGGTCCTCCCAGCCGTCGCCGAGGTCGCATTCGTAGGTGAAGAGGCACACTATGCGGCCTTCATAAATCATTGCAAAGGCTTGCGGAGTCTTGAGGTCGTGCTCGTGAACCTTTGGTAGACCGTTCGGGAAAGCATAAGGCTCCTTGAAAATCGGATGCGAATACGGTAGCTCCACCCACTCCAACTCAGGGAACACCTTTTGCATCTGCGGCATGACGAAATCCTTGAGCCCGTAGTTGTCGTCGATATGCAGGAATCCGCCTGCCAGCAGGTAGTTTCGCAAGTTTTCGCATTCGGCCTTGTCGAATCTCACGTTGCCGTGGCCTGTCATGTGCACGAACGGATAGTTGAAGATATCCGGGCTCCCCACCTCCACCGTAGCGATGTCGGGATTGAGGTTCGTGTGCAACTCCTGATTGCAGAACTTCACCAGATTGGGCAAGGATGTAGGGTTAGCGTACCAGTCGCCGCCGCCCCTGTATTTCAGGAGCGCTATCTGTGTCTGTTGGGCGGCGGCGCCCAGCGACATCAGAAAAAGTACGATTGTAAGCAACCGTTTCATTTTGACATCTGGTTGATCAAGTTGATGGTGTGGCAAGCTACCACTGCAGCCGTCTCGGTTCTGAGGCGCGCATCTCCGAGGCTCACCGGGATGAAGCCGTTGTCTTTGGCTAGCTGCACCTCTTCCTGACTGAAGTCGCCTTCAGGACCTATGAGCACCAGCGCGTTCTGACCTTTCACGTATTTGTCGCACAGCAGTTCGGTGACGTCGTCGTCGATCCAGGCGATGAATTTCTGTCCGTCGAAAGGCTGTTTCACGAGCTTGTTGTAATCCATAACGTCCTGCACAAGAGGAAGTTTGGATTTGATAGACTGTTTCATCGCCGCGATCATAACCTTTCTGAACCGCTCTACATTTGCCACGCGGCGTTCGGAGTGATACGAGGCAAACAGCTGCACTTTGTCGATGCCTATCTCCGTTGCCTTTTCGAGAAACCACTCGGTGCGCTCGTTGAGTTTTGTCGGTGCTATCGCTATCTCGAGTCTGAACGTTTTGTTGTCGTAGCCGGCTCGCTGGTTTGTAAGGCAGGCGACCGCACGTTTCGGATGCGCCTCCACCAGCTCGCCGTCGAAGAGCGAGCCCTTGCCGTCGGTGACGCAGAAACGGTCTCCTGCCTGCATCCTCAGAACTTTGACACAGTGTTTCGATTCCTCCTCAGGGAAGGAGACCATTCCTTCTGTTGCGTCGGGTAGATAAAAAACGTTCATCTTACTATTCTTTACATTCTCTCTGGCATCTGCATACCAAGCAGGTCGCCTGCGTTACGCAGCAAGCGGGCTGTCATCGCCGCCAACTGCAGACGGAACGCTCTGCGCCGCTCGTCCGGTTCCTTCATGATACTGCATTCCTGATAGAACTGGTTGAAGCCTTTGCAGAGATCGTAGATGTAGTTGGCAATCATAGCCGGACTGCGATTTATCGCAGCTTGTTCAAGCACTCCCGGCCAAGTATGAATATTGGTAAGCAACGATTTCTCTTCAGGCAGAATGTTCTCGACGTCGATCTTATCTCCTGTGTTGATTCCGGCTTCTGCAGCCTTACGCAGCACCGAGCAGATACGGGCGTGAGTGTACTGTATGAATGATCCCGTGTTGCCATTGAAATCTATCGATTCTTTCGGGTCGAACAGCATCGTCTTCTTCGGATCGACCTTCAGGATGAAGTACTTCAGAGCGCCGAGTCCGATAATATGATACAGTTTGTTGGCCTCTTCGTCACTCAATCCGTGAGCTTTTCCTAATTCTTCCGACACGTTCTTCGCCGTCGCGACCATCTCGTCCATAAGGTCATCGGCGTCGACAACCGTTCCTTCGCGCGACTTCATCTTACCGCTTGGCAACTCAACCATACCGTAGGAAAGGTGCTCGATGTCGTTACCCCACTCGAAGCCTAATCTCACCAAAACACGTTTCAGCACGTCGAAGTGATAATTCTGTTCATTACCAACGACATAGATCAGTTTCTTCGGATGGAACTCGTCATAACGCAGTTGAGCGGTTCCCAGGTCTTGAGTCATATAAACGGAGGTGCCGTCACGACGCAGAAGCAGTTTCTCGTCCAATCCCTCATCGCGGAGGTCACACCACACTGAGTTGTCATCTCTTTGATACAGAACGCCTTTCTTCAAGCCATCCATCACGGTGCTCTTGCCTAAAAGATAGGTCTGCGACTCGTAATAGATCTTGTCGAACGACACTCCGAGACGTTTGTACGTCACGTCAAAGCCCTCGTAAACCCAGCTGTTCATCATCTCCCAAAGTTGGCGCACCTCTTTGTCGCCAGCCTCCCATTTGCGGAGCATCTCGCGTGTCTCCTGCATCAGTGGAGAAGCGTTTTCGGCCTCTGCTTTCGCCTTTTCTTTGTCGTCATCGCTGAGTTCGTCGTAGTTGGCAGGCAGCAGCTGTTTCACTTCTTCCTTGAAATGCTTGTCGAACATCACGTAGAAGTCGCCAATCAGGTGGTCGCCCTTCTTCCCTGTCGATTCTGGTGTGCAGCCGTTACCCCATTTCTGCCATGCTATCATGCTCTTGCAGATATGAATTCCGCGGTCGTTCACGAGGTTCACGCGAACCACGTTTTCGCCGTTGGCTTTGAGGATTTCCGACACGCTCCAGCCGAGCAGGTTGTTACGGATATGACCGAGATGCAACGGTTTGTTGGTATTCGGTGACGAATACTCCACCACGACGGGCTTGCCTGAAACTTCTTTTCGTCCGAATCTTTCGTTCAAATGATGCTTTTGCATGAAGTCGATCCAATAGCTGTCGGAGATGAGCAGGTTGAGGAAGCCTTTCACCACGTTGTATTTCGCGATAAAGCTGCTTTCACGCATCATCTCTGTTCCGAGTTCATTGGCCAGTGCTTCGGGTGCTTTTCCTGCCATTTTCACGAACGGGAAGACCACGATGGTCATGTCGCCTTCAAATTCGGGGCGAGTCTTCTGGAAACTCACGTTTTGCGCAGGTGGTTCCTGGTTGTAGAGTTTCTTGAAGGCATCAACAAAAAGTTGTTTCAAAATCAATTCCAGCATAGTAACAAATCGTTAAAATATTTGGGTGCAAAGATAGTAAAAAAACACTAATTATCCACCATTTTTTACAAATAAAGAACGAATTTGGCTATAACAATAGTCGGAATCGCTACCGAATTTGCTCATCACACCCTTAAAGTCGAAACCAAGCAGCTTGTCGTTGAGATTGCTAAGTGTTTCGGAGCTTCCGCTAATTGTGACATTATCAGTAACCATAGCGAGAGCGCACTCCAGATAAGGCACAATATCCTCCAAATTGTCTTTCGTAATTCCAAAACCGCTGAAAATCTTTCTTCCTGCAAAAATATTTCCCACTATTTTCTTTGATGCTGTCAAAAACAGAATTTGGTTATGTTTCTCCTTACACAGCATGTTGCAAAGGTTCTTACCCTCCTCAGAATCAGTGGGTTGGACGAAATATGAAGTCAAGACAGCCTTAGCCAGATTCGAGCCAAAAGAATACAGCACCTCGTCTTTATATTTACTGTCACTCATCACACTCCAATCAAGGCCATCGCCAGTGTTTCGCTTGACAAATCCGTTAACTCCAGTCTTTAGCGTAGCTCCGGCGACTCCACCAGCGACCTGCCAAGCCCACGCGCACTCCGAGAGACCTTCGGTAAGACAGCCTTGTATGAATCCGGCGCCAAACGCCAGCGCACCTTCAGCGAAGTTGTTGATATTATCGATATTCCATATCACATTGACCACACCATTGAACACTCCGTACATCAGCCATTCAACCCATTCACCCGAAGGATCGGAATACGTCAAAGGATTGTTGAAGCAATATGCATAACGATTGTAATTCTGTGAAAAATCGGGGTCTTGAATGTATTCATCGGGACTCATCATCATTGAAATGTAAGGATCATACGCCCTCCCATTCATGTTGATGATTCCAAACTCACGCAGATGCTCATGCCCGGTAAAACCACGGTCGCACAGCAAGTCGCCGTTATAATCGCCCGACCAAGTCTTGTCGTTTCTTGGATTACCCCAAGCATCGTAACTCGTTTTTTGAACTATGTCGCCATTTTCATCTGTCACCAAGCACCATGAATCAAGATGATCTTTGTGGATATAGAAAAAAACGTTATTTCCGCCATCATCAGTAAAACAAACAGCAAAGACGCCCATCGGGCCCTTCAGATATGTGTAAATCATGCGGTTTTTACCATTTGTTACATATTCGCAATCACCAGCATACACTTTTTCGCGCCTCTCACCGTCGATGGTCTCAACCATGCTTATTCTTTCATGATTATAGCCATAATCAATTGATAATGAATTATTTCCCGACATAATACCAGACGTCTTGTCAAAAGTGGTATATCCGATATTTTGATTCATACCAGGGAAATCGTCTAAGTCGGTCATCACTTTTCTCACTTCAAACGGACAGATTCCGTCGTATTGCGCATCATAGAAAATATCGTGTCCATCAATTCTCTTTGATATGATATTACCGTAATCGTCGTATACCATTTCGCCTGTTATTATTCCGTTAAGCCTAATTCCGACTAGGCGGTTAAAAGCATCATACGTAAAATCTTCGCTCAACCTATTGCCGGTTTTATTCGTCCGATTTATCAAATTTCCAAAGCCATCATAGTTATATGACAGATTCTGGACTTTCTTATCATTGAAATCGGTAATGATTTCACTCAACAAACCTGTTTTTTCTTCATATCCCCTATGCGTCACCAAACCGTTACCAACCTGATAATCAGTGATATAACCATCAGCATTTGCTGCATCAGTGCGCCATAGCACCGTTTCATCATCAGTGTTGGTCATCATGTTATAATAGCCGGAATTGGAATACATTTTTTGAATTGACAGGCCGCTTGGATAAGTCACGAATTCCACCCTGTTTGCTGCATCGTATGCATAATTTGTGGTATATTCCTCGCCTTTTATCGTCTCTTTGGTTTTAATCATTCTCAACAAATCATCATAATCGTATGTTATGCTATGCAAATCGCCATAGACGACGCTCGACAGGGTCCCCAGTTTGCCTTTGGCATTGTCATAAACCCATTGTGTAACAACAGCATTCGCTCCGTTGTGGTCGGTCTCGCGTCGTCTGACGATCTCGCCCAAGTCATTATACTCATACGTGGTCACGCAATTTTTTGCCGTCTTTTTCATCTTCAATTCACCGTATGCATTGTATTCAAATAGAGTTTCGCCACTTGCCGGATCATTCATTTTTGATAAATTACGTCGACCGTCATACTCATATTCGACTTTTGTCAAAGGATTGCCTCCAATTGCCGTACTTTTCAGCTTTCCATCGCTAAAATATTCATAATCAATAACATTACCACCAATATCGATAGTCTGCACACGCCACCCCATCGGATTATACGTCTCAACAACAACATGCGAAACGCCATCAGGCGACACGGTATTAATTGTCTTTTGGAGACCGTTATAACTATAGTTTTTTACAAGTCCGTTCGGACAAACCTCTTCAACCAGCCTATCATCATTATCATAAATGTAATAATTACGATTCACATTAGATCCAGCGATGTAAGGCATTGATTTTGAGACCATATTGCCTTTGACGTCATATTGCATATCCACATAAATTGCCTCTCCGTATAAGCCGAAGGTCACATCACGCAGCAACTGTCCGTTTTTATTGTAAAACGACATCTTTTCGGCATCTCCCGACGTCTTCTCCCAAACATAATATAAAGCATCGGCTGGCGCATGTCGATTGCCTTCAGCCCAACGTCGAGCCTTGACATTCTTGGAACCATCGGGCAAAACCAGTTCCTTGTCGATCTCAAACGGATCGGAACCGCTTTCAGTTGCAAATTGGTTATAATCCAAGGTGGAAACGACATTCCCATAATCAGAATCATACGCCACACTAACTTCCCAACCATTTTCGTTGATTTTTGAAGTCGGAAATCTGTAGTTATACTCCTCTCCATATTCCTCTCTCGTCACCCGCTGATTACGTTCCGACGGCGATGTAAGCGATTGCATGATGGCATGACCAAGCCCGTCATAGGAATACTCAGCGACAATCTTAAGCGGATCGGCATAATCCATTGAAACATTGGGCAAAACAGTCCTCCTTGTTACCTGATAGGGATTAGCCCCGGAATACTCAAGCACTTCACATTCACCTACAGCATCATTGTCATCATAATGCTTTGATTTCGTGACACTTAGCAGACGCGACACTATCCATTTTGAAGGGATGTTATTATATTCATAAACAGTCTCCTCCCAATATGAGCACGAAGTCGCGTCGTCTCCAGTATAACTATCATCAATACCTTCTATAGAATGACTGACATTAACCATGTCCGAATATATATCATTCGAGGTATCACTTTGATAATCAATATTTTGAATATCTGATTTTAAAACTGAGCCGGGCGAATCACTATCATAGAGGATCAACTTCTTCGCAATAAGCAATGGCATGATCACTTTATCGTTTTGCGAACATACATATTTGTTGAACAAATACTGCTCATTTAATACCATTTGATTATTACTGTTAAACTTTAAAAACGATTTTGGCAATAAAATGAAGCTATCGCCCATCGGCTCAGTGTCGTTTTCAGAAACAGTCCTTTCGCGTATCAAATTGTTAATCAATAATTTACATTCAACATTTTCGAAACCCAACAAACCATGACCATTTGTATGATACAAAGCATTGTTATAAGAATATCGGGTAACGCAAGGCGAATTATTTGAATAAACCGTGTCGGCATATAATGCTTGTATCGGCAATGCTACAGTTCTTGACTCAGAGTTAATCCATTGATAATCATAGCTATAAAAATCATCATTATCTTTGGGAATCAAATATTCGTATTTAAATCCATGAGCACAACCCATACCATCCGTGATACGTTCAACACTATATTTAGAGGAATGCGGATTCAACGAAACAATCTTGGGAATTTCGTTATTTATAGGGTTATTTCTAACGCTTCCAAGAATGCTCGCATTTTCATGCCCAAGAAAATTTCCGATATGGATATATTGATGCGAATGATTGACATTCAAATAGAAACGTTTAATATCGCCAAAGCCGTAACTGTTTCCGTTTTCCTGCATCATCAAACCAATTTCAAGATAATGGTTACCACCAGTATTTTTAAAAACGCCCACATCTGTCTTGCCGTCACCGTCAAAATCGATGGTTCTTATTGTCTCGGAAGGTGCCGCCAGATCTTTCAAAGAGCAGTAATACCTGTCGACAGGTGCCAAAGTGACATACCGCAACAGGTTATTATTCATACAAGGTACTGGAGTTTGAAATCCCGTTCCATCCGAAAACGCGACTTTCCAATATGTCCGATTGTCGTATTTCAACAAATCAGTATAGCCGTCACCATTAAAATCGCCGGGAAACAGAAAATCATCGCTGTTGAAATTATTATCAGCACCGATATATGAAACCATATACTGCCCGTACATCTTAATGATTTTGGCTGTCACCGAAGAACTTTTCATCAGATACATGATTTCCGAGCATCCGTCGCCATTGACATCTTCCACAAAAACACGTTCCGGAAGATACGAATAAGCTTCACTGCCAAGTGATTGCGTCAAAAACATATTGTCTTCATAATAGACATATCTCGGATAATAAGCGCCAGAATTTCCGTCATTACAATGTTCAAGAAAGAAACCGGCCTTTTTATCACCTAAAAAATCACCAGGATAGATTGTGAAATACTTACTGCTGCTATATCCTCCAATGTATGAAAAAGTGTCACCTCTGTTCAAATACGCACATATTTTCGACTTCCAGTCTTCATTTTCGCTATAATCGGCATAATAAGTCACTATATCATCAAGACCATCGCCATCAAAATCAACAACATACACCCATTCCAGTGTCTTGTCGAAACTGAAGTTATAAAATGCATTTTCATCGAAAACACCATTACCCTTATTAATATAAATTGATGCTTGAACATTAGACGGATAAACGTTACTAATCTTATAAGGCACAGTAATCACATCGGACAAGCCGTCACCATTGAAATCGCCGACAAATGGCACCTTATTGAAGATGTTTTTACTTAACGAATACGACTGAAACTTATCGGGATAATGACTTTTTTTATTCCAGCTTATAATCGTCGGGTTAAGTTTCATTCCATTTGCAGTAAGCCCGATAGATCTAAGCCTGTAATACATTGATTTATAATCAGTTGAATAGTCCCCCGGTTCAAGGTAGTTGAACGAATAATCGTACAATACTGTTCCCGACGACAAGTTTCTTATGGTTATGTTTTTCAGTATCTTTTTGATATGAATCATGTTGCCATAAACATAAAACGATTCTTCATCACGTCGATCTTCGTAATTAAAGTTAACTTGATACATCGAAGTAAGTCCGGCGCGGTCGTTCAGTGTGTAGTCGATGCTATTGATATAGGACTCGCCCGTGCTTCTATTCTCTAAATAATTGAATATAATGGAGTTACCGTCGGAGTCGGTGATTTTGTTGACACGCCACATCAGTGCAATATTGTTCAGATTTTGCGGCTCCACCCTTGAATCGTCGGTGCCGCCATACTCCCACACGGTGCCGTCGCTTTTTTTGACAGTAAACCGCGCCGGACCGCTATATCCATCAGTAAATGCCACTATCTTGCTCATTTCATCCATCTCCGTCTTGTAAACGGAACCGTTTCCGCCATATGTACCTGAGCATAGCATGAGTCTTTTCCCATCAAGCACAAATCTATCATCACTAAAATTTACAACAGATTGATTATCATCGTGATACAAAGTTTGTCCGGTTCTTGTTATCGACGACAATCCTGATAGGCTCCAACCCCATCCCAACAGTCCGTTTCCCGACTGATTGTTATAGGTTACAGCAATTTGTGGAGTCATATTGCCTATACCTTGCGGTATCATTATCGGAATAGTGTAAACAGCGGCGCCCAAATCACCAACACTCAATTCTCCCGGTAAGGCTCCAACAACACCATCTTTGTTTGATGTTGCCGGGCCTCCAATCAAACCCTCATCAGGTGGGAAAACACCAAATCTGTCGATAGAAAACCTCGATGAATGGCCTTCTTGTGGATTACAATAAAACCCAGGCAGCATCTTGATTGACGTTGATGCCTCATACACCGTATTCTCGTCTCTCGGGATACTGACATTGAGTTCCAAGTAGGTTTGTTGGCTAGTCTGCGAACTTAATAAAGTCGCAATCGACAACAACATTGTTAATAATAAAATCCTTTTCATAATCCAGAGTTTTATTGTTTCAAAACAATCTCAGTAATTACATCATAGCCGTTGGTTATCTTAACCAAATACACTCCGGCTGGGTGGTCTCCGATATCAATGTCAGTCTCAAATTCCTGTATACTTCCGCTCGATATCAGTACACTGTTGATATCGTACAGCTCGTAGCATGAATTATCGTGTTTTATGCTTTCAGGCACCACCACTTTAAAACTTCCATTGTTCGGGTTGGGATATACCTTCACTTCTTCGTCTGAAGCAACATTCTCCTGCTCATCAGCAATATCGCGCACGCCATTACAATTTGTCGTCACCGTTCTGCTGATTCTGTTGCCATCCGTATCATATCTAAACACCAGACATCTCTGTGCCAAAGCTTTATTACTGAAAACAAATGACAATAGAAGCGCAAGAAATATCATATAATATTTCGTTTCCATGACAAAAAAAGTTTATAGAGGTTAATAATTATCCCTCAATCGTTCTATGGTTAATCGTTGGGTTTCCAGTTCCCGCTGCAGCTTTATTGTATATAATGTAAGTTCCTCTATTTTTTTCAATAGAACACCCTGCATTTCAACAATACTATATCCGTTTTCGAGCACATCAGCCTCCGACGGCATGTCGGGCAAATGCCCGTTTGAATGAATATAATCTTCCAACTCGCTGAGCGGCAAGAGTTTATACTCTTCAGAAAAGACCTCGTCATGCCATTCCCCGACTTCTTTAACAAAGACCTCACTCGTAAGTATACCACCTTTTACCGCCAAAGCATAGTTGAAATCGCCACCGAAATTATTGTCGACATTGACTCCCACCTTGCCACTCAGCGTGATGTTTCCAGCGTCAAAAAGCATCGCGTCGTCGGCTGATGTGATACGCATACCGTCTTTTGAGACAACGATTTTATGTTTGTCGTCGTAAATCTGCAAAAATGCAGTTTTGTTGGCTTTATTGGAAGTCTCTAATATCAACCCTGCATCCTCGTTTGCATCAGCTAGCATGTGTAACTTCGCCAAAGGATTGGTGACATCGCCAATGCCTATCTTACCTGTCGTAGCCAAACCACTCGATGAACTTACAAACAGCGTTGGCTTGTTACTGTTAAAACCGATCATCAAACTCCCGGAATAATTGTTAATCAACGCTTTAGTATCGGTATCACCCATGCCGCTTCCAATCACGACAGCATTTGTTGCTTTAGCCCAGGCGAACTTACCTAATGCGAACGAGGCTGCGCCATACGTCTTGTTGGCTTGCCCAATCGCCATAGAATTAGCTCCCGTAGTCGTGTTAAGCATTCCTACCGTAGCAGAATAGTTACCTCTCGCTTGGTTTTGCGACGTCCCCGATGGCCCGCACAAATCGCAGCCACCCTTTTCCTGCGCTCTTGTCACACCCCCGAGGGTAAGCGACAAGACCATAAATAATAAAATACGTGGTTTCATAATAATAACAAATTGAAAGTTAATACTAGTTTTTCATAAATTTTCCTTTTTGTGTGCTGCTTCCATCCACTATAACCTCATAAATATACTGCCCAGCCTCGAGTCTCGACACATCAAGAGTCAGCATGGCGCCGCCTCGCTCGAGCCTCCGTTCAAAGTATTTGTGACCACTTAAATCATATATCATCACCCTGCACGCACAATCAATATTATCAATGATAATATTCAAACAATCATTCGTAGGGTTAGGATATGCAATCTGGTGTTGCAAGACCTCCGGCATTTCACTCAGAGTCCAAGGAATGACAAAATCTTCAGGCGACAAATTCCAGACATAAACCATTTCATTTCCATAACTTTTCTTACACTGTCCATAAACAAGACACGTTTTCGCCTCAGTTATCTGACAATGCATAATCCTTATCTTAGTGTCATCAATCTTTAGCCTCTTTACACCTCTCAGATTTAAATCATTGTCTATCAAACAAATAACAGCATCGGATGGTAATTCATTGTCTCCACTATCCCAATACGTCGCAATGTATATTTCATCGTCATCAACAAAAACCATGCTTCCAAATTGGGCAGTATAATCCGACGTATCGGCTCTATCATACACCAAAGTATCAACATAATGACCTGTTGCATCGACTTCAAAAACAGCAGTATAAAGATTATTTTCCAACATACCATGATGATGTGACATCGACGACATCAAAAAATGTCCGTTTTCTTTCCAACAATCCGTGTGATTCCTCATATTTTCATACAATGGCAGCGGATATGTCCCAATCTTATTTAAGTCGTTGTCAATATAACAGATGCTATGACTGTTTGACGCATAAAAACCTTTCCCAAGAAGCATCATATTGTCGGTTTCCGGAACCCGAATCAAACCGGAAGGTCTCGCCCCATTAGCCCCATGTCCTTCTGCAAAATACTTACTGCTCAGTACATTCCCTTCAGCATCGCATTTGAACAGAGCATACACACCATTCGTCATGTTAGGATAATTGTGTTCACTTACAGATGCAAATACAACAACATCACCATAATTATCGAATTCCAGATACACATCTGTTGTCCATGTAATATACGGCTCAATTAGCGGATAATTATGCTCTTCAATAATCTCAAGTTCAGGATTCATAATCGTTATCCATAAGGTATCATAAATACGATTAGTCATCGTACCGCCTTTCACTCCAACAACAAAAGCATTACCATTGTCCAAGCAAACAGCACTACACAAATGCGCTTTATATCCTCCAAAACTTATTTTTTTATCGATATAATCACCATCATTATCAACATAAATGGCATATGCATCAACATAACCCAAATTCCCTTGTTTATTGCAAGCACCGACAATATAATTGCCATTTCCATTACAATCGCCACCAACAAGCGCAACACCCTCCTCTACAGGATACGAGAGCTCCCATCGCTGCGACTGCATCTCAACCGCAAGAATGCAAAATGTCAGTAGCATAATCCTTTTCATGACTCAATTCTAATTGTTTTTTAAATTAATTCAATAAATCTCTTAAAGGAGGAAGTTCCTGATTAGGAATAGCGACTTTACTACCATAAATTACATAGTTTTCATGATGATAATAGCTGCCATTATTGATATAACCCATCATTCCTACAATATCTACTTCAATAAATGCCGGAATCATAGGCAACACACCTTGCTCCACAAGATCAGTAGGCAATAGATGCAACAGGACTTCTAGCTCTCTTGTGTAATAATAATTAAGCAAATCACCATTCAAATAAAGTGGAGGATTACTTTCCACTCCATAACAATAGATGTAAGGTTCTCCGTTTTCATCAAAATACTCGCTTCCCTCAAGAGCCACCATAAACATTCCAAAATTCAGATTTCTGAATCCCGACTGAGGTACGACTGTCCCACTATAGTAATAGTTTATCGAATCCTCAATAATCTCTGCAGCATCACCAAAAATAGAAGGATCGTTACATGTTCCGCCATATTCTCCATAATACCAACAGTCATGAGGGCCGAAAGGACCAGTAACAGGATCCTTTAAATTGCCATCGGTTTCCATCATACCCGAAACGACGCAAACATGTAGTCCTATCCTGCCGCCTATCTTTTCACCTTTATCGACAACCACAGCCATTAACGATTTGTTATAGTCGATGCCATCGTTCTGATAAGCCTGTCGTACTGCATCGGTAATCTCATCGTACAAATTTGCAATAACACCAAACGGAGCTTCATTGTTTTCGTTTACATCGACAAAAAACTCCAAGTTCTGTTTAACAGTCTCCAGATACTTACGTTCCGAAAAAGCATACTCTGCGTTGAACAACGCTTCCACATTCCAAATAATACTATCAATCGGCATATAAAGACCACTACGCATAACACTTTCTCTTTCAACGAGTTGTCTTTTGAATTTCATGATTTTACACACCACAGCCTTAGCCTCATCAGTATAACCGGGATTCTCGTTAACCTGACTAATATTATTAATAGGTGTCACAATCTCTTTTTTGCACGCCAAGAGATACACGGCAACTCCTATTGCCAATAGCATAACAAATGCAACTTCTTTAAAATTTTTCCGTTTCATAAACATGATCTATGAAAATTAATAATTTGTTGATTATCGCACAAAATACTTGATTTTTTCATCACCCGCGATTACTTGTGCACACACCACGGGCTCAAGCGAATCGTTTTTAATATCCGTTTCATAATTTTTAGTATTTAATTATCGTTGCAAAATTATAATGATTTTTTTCATTTGTCAAGAACTTTTTTCTTAAATTTTGTTTACAATTCTTTCATTTTCATGCAATTAATGTTAAAACTTTTTTACAAATCATCGCTATCCCATTGTTGATATAATGTTTAAAAAAAATGAAAAATTAATACTCAGATAACAAAATTTATCGTATTTTTGCATTCCGATGATACTACAAAAATCGTTATCGGAAAAGCGCTGCTTTGGCGTAAAAAAAGGAAGCGATTCCTCAACTTTTCATCACTTTTCATCAGCTGACGGCCATTTGAAGCCGTCATTTTTTTTGCTTGAAAATCATATATTTAACAAACAAATAAATCATTACCACAATGTCAATCTCTTTGAAAAACCGTAGTCTGATTTCAATCAGCGACTACACGCCGGAAGAAATATGCCACGTTCTGGATGTCGCCGAAGACTTTGAGCGCAACCCACACCAGAACCTGCTCAACGGACGTATCATCGCCTCGCTGTTCTTCGAACCGTCGACACGTACACGCCTCAGCTTCGAGACCGCCATCCAACTGCTTGGAGGTAACGTCATCGGATTCAGCAGCACAGCAGGAACAAGCGTACAGAAAGGCGAATCACTCGCCGACACCATTACCATGGTGGCCTCCTACGCCGACCTCATCGTCATGCGTAACCCTATCGAGGGCTCAGCACGCTTCGCTTCGGAAGTGTCGAAAGTGCCGGTCATCAACGCTGGCGACGGTGCCAACCAACACCCGACACAGTGCATGCTCGACCTCTACAGCATCCGCAAAACCCAGGGAACACTGGAAAACCTCGAGATCACACTCGTGGGCGACCTGAAATACGGCCGCACAGTGCACAGCCTCGTCGAAGCCATGTGTAACTTCAACGCAAAATTCAACCTCGTCTCCCCTGTCGAGCTGAAACTGCCGAGCGTGGTGAAACAGCATATCAAAGACAAACACCTTGAATATCACCAATATACAGAACTCGAAGAAGCTATTCCGCACAGCGATATCATCTATATGACACGTATCCAGCGCGAACGCTTCCCAGATCCTGAAGAATATGAAAAAGTGAAAAATTCCTACGTTTTGCGCAACGCAATGCTCGAGAATTCAAAACCGAACTGCCGCGTGCTGCATCCGCTTCCGCGCGTCAACGAAATCCATGTGGATGTCGACGCCAACCCGAAAGCTTACTACTTCCAACAGGCTCAAAACGGCGTTTACGCCCGCGAAGCACTTATCGCCACCATCCTGGGGCTCAAATAATTCAAAATTTAAAATTCGAAATTAAGAGTCATCAGGTTTTAAATCTTTAAATTTTAAATCTTAAATCTTTAAATAAAAAATTATGGAAAAGAAGAAAGAATTGACAGTATCAGCCATTGAGAATGGCACCGTCATCGATCATATTCCTGCCGACAAAGTATTCCAGGTCGTTAAGATTCTGGGCCTCGAGAAAGTTAGCAACCCAGTGTATTTCGGCACGAACGTCGACAGTAAAAAATACGGAAAGAAAGGTTTTATCAAGGTCTCCGACAAGTATTTCAACATCGAAGACGTGAATAAAATCGGTTTGGTCGCCCCTACCGCCTCAATAATCGAGATTAAAGATTTCGAAGTCATTAAGAAACAGCCGGTTACGCTTCCCGACAGCATCGAGCACATCGTGAAATGCTTCAACCCGAACTGCGTCACCAACAAGGAACACGACGTCCCGACCAAGTTTACGGTCATCAGAGACGCCGAAGGCAACATCAAACTACATTGTCACTATTGCGAAAAGAATACGACGCAAGACAAATTGGAATTTATATAAAAAAAATGAAGGCCTGCCGTTAGGCAGGCCTTCATTTTTATGCCTCCCCTGCTGACCCCATTGTGAATGGAGCCGGAACATCGTTGATGTCCTTAATCGGGCCGAAGTTCTGCTCGTATTTCTGCAGATTCTCGGCCAACGCCCTGTAAAGCCTCTTAGCATTCTGAGGTGTCATGATGACTCTCGAACGTACCTTCGCCTTTTGAATTGCCGGCGCAATCTGTGCGAAGTCAATGACAAACTCTGTCGGAGAATGGCTGATGATAGCCAAATTTGAATATACGCCGTCGGCAACAGCCTCCGGAATGTCGATATTCAATTGTTTCTTGTTGTTGTTTTCCATAATTTTAATTTTTTTAGATAAAAAAATTGGCTATTGGCTTTTGGCCGTTGGCCGTTAGCTTTTACACCAACAACCAATAGCCAATGGCCAACAGCCAAAGTTTAATTACGCCTCAACTGATTCGGCTTCAACCGTCTCAAGCTCAGGGAACAAGTCTTCCTTCGAACCGACAATCAAGTCGTCGTATTCGCGCAAACCTGTACCTGCCGGGATCTTGTGACCCACGATGACGTTCTCCTTCATACCCTCGAGATAGTCGGTCTTTGCGCTGATAGCAGCCTGTGTCAAGACCTTCGTTGTCTCCTGGAATGAAGCAGCCGAGATGAAGCTGTCGGTCTGCAAAGCGGCACGGGTGATACCCTGAAGCACCTGGTGTGCTGTTGCCGGCTGTGCGTCACGAGCCTCAACAAGCTTCATGTCGCGACGTCTCAACGATGAATTCTCATCACGCAGTCTTCTTGCCGAGATAATCTGTCCCACGAACAAGGCCTCCGAGTCACCCGGATCGGTAACAACAACCTTTCCGAAGATGTCGTCGTTGGTCTCCTGGAATGCGATCTTGTTGACAAGCTCACCTTCGAGGTATCTTGTGTCACCCGGATCGTCGATTTCAACTTTACGCATCATCTGACGAACGATGACCTCAAAGTGCTTACCGTTGATGGTAACACCCTGTGAACGATACACTTCCTGGATGTTGTTCACGATGTATTCCTGGACCTTCATAGGACCTTCGATAGCCAAGATGTTGGCAGGTGTGATAGCACCTTCCGACAATGGCTGACCTGCTTTCACGTAGTCGTTTTCTGAAGCCAAAACCTCCTTCGTTGTCGGGATGAGATACTTCTTCACCTCACCTGTCTTAGATGTGACAACCAACACACGGTTACCACGGAGGAGCTTCTTCTCGAACGAGACCTCACCATCGATCTCAGAGATGATGGCCGGCTCGGATGAGTTACGGGCCTCAAACAACTCTGTGACACGTGGCAGACCACCGGTGATATCGCCCAAACCTCCAGTAGCACGTGGCTTCTTGGTAAGGATGTCACCAGCCTTGATCTTGTCACCGTCCTCAATCATGATGTGAGCGCCAACAGGCAAGTCGTACGACTTAATAACCTCGCCGGCCTTGTCGACGATAGCAATCGACGGGTTCTTCGAGAACTTACGGCCCTCGATGATAACACGCTCGTTGTATCCTGTCTGCTCATCCGACTCATTACGGAATGTGACGTTCTCGACGATGTTGTCGAAACGTGCCTTACCGTCATGCTCAGAAATGATGAGTGAGTTGTACTTATCCCATTCGCAGATGATATCGCCCTGGTTGACGTCGCTGCCAGCAGGGATGTAAAGTTTCGAACCATAAGGAATGTTCTCTGTTACGAGAGCAACACCTGTGTTGTGATCCAAAATCTTCATCTCAGAGGCACGGCTCACCACGACCTGGTACTTGTTGCCTTCTTTATCTTTATAGTCAACAGCACGTAAGTCGTTGATAATCATCTTACCGCTGTAATCAGCCTTAATCATTGAGTCTTCCGATGTGCTCGATGCAGTACCACCTTGGTGGAAGGTACGCAGAGTCAACTGAGTACCAGGCTCACCGATTGACTGTGCTGCGATGACGCCGACGGCCTCACCACGCTGCACGAGCTTACCTGACGACAGGTTACGTCCGTAACAGTTGGCGCAGACGCCCTTCTTCGACTCGCAAGTCAACACGGAACGAATCTCAATGGTCTGGTCTTTCAGAGGTGAATCGCAAATCTTCTTCGCGATGTCTTCGGTAATCTCCATACCGCCGTTGCAAAGCAATTCGCCTGTCTGTGGATGGAAGATGTCGTGCAAGGCCACACGGCCAAGAATACGGTCGTAGAGCGACTCCACGATTTCCTTACCGCGCTTCAAAGCACCGATCGACAAACCTCTCAAAGTACCGCAGTCCTTCTCAGTGATGATGACATCGTGAGCGACGTCGACCAGACGACGGGTCAAGTAACCAGCGTCAGCGGTCTTCAAAGCGGTATCAGCCAAACCTTTACGAGCACCGTGGGTTGAGATGAAGTACTCCAACACCGACAAACCTTCTTTGAAGTTCGAAAGAATTGGGTTCTCAATAATCTCAGCGCCACCGGCTGCTGTCGATTTCTGCGGTTTTGCCATCAAACCTCTCATACCGCAAAGCTGACGAATCTGCTCCTTACTACCACGAGCTCCTGAATCCAGCATCATGTAAACTGGGTTGAATCCCTGGTCGTCTTGAGGCAAAAGCTTCATAACCTCGTCGGTCAGCTTGGTGACGACGTGACCCCAAATATCGATAATCTTGTTGTAACGTTCGTTGCCTGTGATGAAACCCATGTTGTATTCTTCACGGATGGCGTTCACTTCCTCATTAGCCTGACGGATCAACTCTTCCTTAACTGAAGGGATCAACACGTTGCCGAGGTTGAACGACAAACCGCCTTTGTAAGCCATGTAGTAACCCATGTTCTTGATATCGTCCAAGAACTTGGTTGTGACAGCTGTACCAAGGAGTTTCACCATATCACCGATGATGTCACGCAAGGCCTTCTTGTTTAACAGACGGTTGATGTAGCCAAATCCTGCAGGAACAACTTGGTTGAACTTGACACGACCGACTGTTGTCTCCACCATTTCCTCAACGATTGAGCCGTCTTCCTTACGGACCGGCACCTTCACGTAGATGATGGCGTGCATATCGACTTTCTTCTCGTTATAGGCAATGATAACCTCTTCTGCTGAATAGAATTTCTTGCCTTCACCTTTGACGATATGGTCTGGAGTGCTCTTACGTGGTTTTGTGATATAATACAGACCCAAAACCATGTCTTGCGAAGGCACCGTAATAGGAGCTCCGTTGGCAGGGTTCAGGATGTTGTGCGATGCGAGCATCAGAATCTGGGCTTCCAAAATTGCCGCGTTGCCTAACGGCAAATGCACAGCCATCTGGTCACCATCGAAGTCAGCGTTGAAAGCTGTACATACCAATGGATGCAGACGGATTGCCTTACCTTCGACCAACTTAGGCTGGAAGGCCTGGATACCGAGACGGTGCAGTGTAGGAGCACGGTTCAACAGAATCGGATGTCCCTTCAAGATATTCTCAAGGATATCCCACACGACCGGGTCTTTACGGTCGACAATCTTCTTTGCCGACTTCACTGTCTTCACAATACCTCTTTCAATCATCTTACGGATGACGAATGGTTTGTAAAGCTCAGCTGCCATATCCTTTGGAAGACCGCATTCGTTCATGTTCAAATCCGGACCGACCACGATAACCGAACGGCCTGAGTAGTCGACACGTTTACCGAGCAAGTTCTGACGGAAACGTCCCTGCTTACCTTTCAAGCTGTCGCTCAATGACTTAAGCGGACGGTTAGAGTCAGTCTTCACGGCACTCGACTTACGTGAATTGTCGAGCAATGAGTCAACAGCTTCCTGAAGCATACGTTTCTCATTACGCATAATCACGTCTGGAGCCTTGATTTCGATGAGTCTCTTAAGACGGTTGTTACGGATAATGACACGACGATAGAGGTCGTTCAAGTCTGATGTTGCGAAACGTCCGCCATCGAGCGGGACGAGAGGTCTCAACTCAGGTGGTGTCACAGGGATGACCTTCAAAATCATCCACTCTGGACGGTTCTCGACGTGCTTGTTAGCCTCGCGGAATGCCTCAAACACCTGCAAACGTTTCAAAGCCTCTGCTTTACGTTGCTGTGATGTCTCTTTATGTGCCTTATCGCGAAGTTCACCGGCTTCCTTCTCGAGGTCGATCTGAACCAACAAATCGTAGATAGCCTCAGCACCCATTTTGGCGATGAACTTATTAGGATCATCAGCTGGAAGGTGTTGATTATCAATAGGAAGGCTCTCCATGATGTCGAGATATTCCTCTTCAGTAAGCAAGTCGAGTCTGTTAATGCCTTGTTCGGCCTTGATACCCGGTTGGATAACGACATAGCGTTCATAATAAATGATGCTGTCGAGTTTCTTGGTCGGAATACCAAGCAAAGCTCCAATTTTGTTAGGAAGTGAGCGGAAATACCAGATATGTGCTACCGGCACAACCAACTGGATGTGACCAGTACGCTCACGTCTGACTTTCTTCTCTGTAACTTCCACGCCGCAACGGTCGCAAACGATGTTCTTGTAACGGATACGTTTGTATTTACCGCAGTGGCACTCCCAGTCTTTCACAGGTCCAAAGATTCTCTCGCAGAATAAACCGTCGCGCTCAGGTTTATAAGTGCGGTAGTTTATCGTTTCAGGCTTCAACACCTCACCGTATGAACGGTCGGATATGCTTTCCGGCGATGCCAAGCTGATGGTAATCTTTGAAAAGTTGCTGTTTAATGTGTTATTCTTATTTAAAGCCATAGATTTACAAAATATTAAGAGCTTTTTTATTCAAACGTAATTTCAAGTCCGAGTCCGCGTAATTCGTGAACCAAAACATTGAATGACTCAGGAATACCTGGTGTTGGCATGTTCTCGCCCTTGACGATGGCCTCGTAAGCCTTAGCACGGCCAACGACATCATCAGACTTCACTGTCAGAATCTCCTGAAGGACGTTAGATGCACCGAATGCCTCGAGTGCCCAAACCTCCATTTCACCGAAACGCTGACCACCAAACTGTGCTTTACCACCAAGAGGCTGCTGCGTAATCAACGAGTATGGTCCGATTGAACGTGCGTGCATCTTGTCGTCGACCATGTGGTGCAGCTTCAGCATGTAGATGTAACCCACTGTAGCCTTCTGATCGAACGGCTCGCCTGTCTCGCCGTCGTAAAGCTGAACTCTACCGTTCTCCGGCAAACCAGCTTTCTTCATATATTCGTTGATTTCTTCCAATGTAGCACCGTCGAAGATAGGTGTAGCGAACTTCAAACCGAGCTCGTGACCTGCCCATCCAAGAACGGTCTCGTAAATCTGACCCAAGTTCATACGTGAAGGCACGCCCAACGGGTTCAAAACGATGTCGACAGGTGTTCCGTCCTCAAGGAACGGCATGTCTTCTTCGCGAACGATTCTTGAAACGATACCTTTGTTACCGTGACGACCTGCCATCTTATCACCGATGTTAAGCTTACGTTTCTGTGCCACGTAAACCTTTGCCATCTGGACGATACCATTCGGCAACTCATCGCCAACGCTTGCCACGTTCTTCTTGCGGCTGTAAACACCGTTGATTTCCTTGCACTTAATGTTGTAGTTGTTAACCAACTTCACGATGCAGTCGTTAATCTCGGCGTCTGTAGTCCATTTATAAGGATTGACAGTCATGTAATCGATCTGCGACAATGCCTTCTGGGTGAATTTCACCTTCTTAGGAATAATAGTTTCCTTGAAGTTGTTGTAAACACCTGTTGAAGTTCTGCCGTTCAGCATCGACATGAGCTTCTCCATCATGCGCGCCTTCAAGGCGTCGAGCTCTTTCTGGCATTCGGCGTCGAGTTCAGCGATGATGTCCTTATCTTTTGACTTAGCCTTACGATCTTTAACCACGCGCGAGAACAAGCGTTTTCCGATGACGACGCCCTTCATCGAAGGACCTGCTTTGAGTGATGCGTTCTTCACATCGCCTGCCTTGTCGCCGAAGATGGCGCGCAACAGCTTCTCCTCAGGTGTCGGATCAGTCTCGCCCTTAGGCGTGATCTTACCTATTAATATATCGCCTTCCTTGACATCGGCACCGACGCGGATAAGACCGTTCTCGTCCAAATCCTTTGTTGCATCAGCACTGACGTTCGGGATGTCGTTGGTCAACTCTTCCAAACCACGTTTCGTGTCACGCACCTCAAGGGTGAATTCCTCGATGTGGATTGAAGTGAAGAGGTCGTCCTTAACGATCTTCTCAGAAATCACGATAGCATCCTCGTAGTTGTAACCCTTCCAAGGCATGAATGCAACCTTCAAGTTGCGGCCCAATGCAAGGTCGCCGCCCTGTGTAGCATAACCCTCGGTGAGGATCTGTCCCTTCGTAACCTTCTGGCCTTTTCTTACGATAGGCTTCTGGTTGATGCTGGTGCTCTGGTTAGTTCTGATATATTTAATAAGGTTGTATGTCTTCACATCGTCGTCGAAGCTCACGAGACGCTCTTTGTCAGTTCTATCGTACTTGATAGTAATCTTAGTTGAATCGACATAGATGACTTCGCCGTCGCCTTCTGCTTCGACCAATGTACGTGAATCCCTTGCCACATAATGCTCGATGCCGGTTCCGACGATTGGAGCCTCAGGAGCCATCAACGGCACTGCCTGACGCATCATGTTCGAACCCATCAAAGCACGGTTAGCATCGTCGTGCTCAAGGAACGGAATCAACGAAGCAGCCACTGACGACATCTGGTTAGGAGCCACGTCGATGAGGTCGAGCTGATCAGGTGTAACAATAGGATAGTCAGCGACATAACGTGCTTTCAGCATCTCCTCAGTGATGTGACCTTCGTCGTCCATCTGAGTGCATGCCTGAGCGATGATTTTGTTGTCTTCCTCTTCTGCGGTGAGATAAACAGGCGGATTCTGGAAGTCGACATTACCATCCTTAACCTCACGGTAAGGAGTCTCAATGAATCCGAGGTTGTTGATCTTAGCAAACACGCAAAGTGACGAGATAAGACCGATGTTAGGACCTTCAGGTGTCTCGATTGTACACAGACGTCCGTAGTGTGTGTAGTGAACGTCACGCACCTCGAAACCTGCACGGTCACGTGAGATACCGCCAGGACCCAAAGCAGAGATACGACGTTTGTGTGTCAACTCCGACAACGGGTTGGTCTGATCCATGAACTGTGACAGCTGGTTGGTGCCGAAGAACGAATTGATCACCGATGACAATGTCTTAGCATTGATCAGGTCGGTCGGTGTGAATGACTCGTTGTCACGGACGTTCATACGCTCACGGATGGTTCTTGCCATACGTGCAAGACCCACGCCGAACTGTGCGTAGAGCTGCTCGCCCACGGTTCTGATACGACGGTTGCTCAAGTGGTCGATATCATCGACTTCAGCCTTCTGGTTCGAAAGCTCGATTAAGTACTTGATGATAGCGATTATATCTTCATTTGTCAAAACCTTAACGTCATCCGGGATGTTCAAGCCGAGCTTGCGGTTGATACGGTAACGGCCGACGTCACCAAGGTCATAACGTTTATCGGAGAAGAAGAGCTTTCTGATCATGTCGCGTGCTGTCTCCTCATCTGGCGGTTCAGCATTACGCATCTGACGATAGATATATTCGACAGCGTCTTTCTCCGAATTGGTTGTATCTTTCTGTAATGTGTTGAAAATGATGGCGTAATCGTTGGTGTTGATTTCTTCTCTGTCGAGGAGGATGGTCTTAACGCCCTTTTCGATGATCTTATCGATATGTTCGTTTTCGAGGATGACACCGCGTTCGATAACGATCTCGTTACGCTCGATTGTCACGCATTCACCAGTCTCTTCGTTGATGAAGTCTTCAAACCATGAGTGCAACACTTTTGCTGCGAGGCGACGACCCACCACACGTTTCAAACCGCTCTTTGTCACCTTCACTTCCTCGGCGAGGTTGAAAATGTCGAGGATGTCCTTATCGGTTTCATAGCCGATAGCGCGGAGCAATGTGGTGATAGGCAACTTCTTCTTGCGGTCGATATAGGCATACATCACGTTGCTGATATCGGTCGAGAATTCCATCCAGGAGCCCTTGAACGGGATGATACGCGCTGAGTACAGCGTCGTTCCGTTGGTGTGCACGCTTGAGCCGAAGAAAACGCCCGGAGAACGGTGTAACTGTGAAACCACAACACGTTCTGCGCCGTTTATGACGAATGTACCCTGTGGTGTCATATACGGAATCAAGCCGAGATACACATCTTGGACGACTGTCTCGAAATCTTCATGCTCCTCGTCGTTGCATGAGAGTTTCAGTTTTGCCTTGAGTCTTACGCAATAGCTCAAGCCACGTTCTATACATTCAGCGATTGTATATTGTGGGGCATCAATGTAGTAGTCGAGGAACTCGAGTACAAAGTTGTTTCTGGCGTCGGTAATAGGGAAATTCTCCGCAAATACCTTGAACAGGCCTTCGTTCTTACGATTGTCAGGATTAGTCTCGAGCTGGAAGAAATCACGGAATGACTTCAGCTGGATATCCAGAAAATCAGGATAGTCGAAAGGCTTCTTGATTGACGCGAAACTGATTCTATCTAATTTAATGTCTGCCAAAGTGTTTATGTTTTAATTGTTTCTAAAAGCTATTATATTATATAGACGGCGGAATACAACACAATATAGGCACAAACCTCAACCCCCGTCTATATGGAGGGGCTGAGGTATTTATGCCTGTTGTAGCAGGAAATAAACTTATTTTATTTCAACTTCTGCACCAGCGGCCTCGAGTTGGGTCTTGAGTGCATTAGCTTCTTCTTTGCTCACGCCTTCTTTAACAGCTTTAGGAGCAGCGTCGACTAAGTCTTTAGCTTCCTTCAGACCGAGGCTTGCAAGGTCCTTAACGAGCTTCACGACTGCGAGTTTCTGTGCGCCGGCTGATTTGAGGATAACGTCGAATGAAGTCTTCTCTTCAGCTGCTGCGGCTGCCTCACCACCTGCTGCTGGAGCTGCTACTGCAACTGCTGCTGCGGCTGGTTCAATGCCGTATTCTTCTTTCAAAATTGCTGCGAGTTCATTAACCTCTTTCACTGTAAGGTTTACTAATTGTTCAGCAAAAGCTTTTAAATCTGCCATTTTTTTACGTTTTTATTTGTTATACAATTATTTTTTATTTCTCTTAATCTTTGTGAATGTTAATCATTCTGAATTATTCCGGTCTCTCGGATAAGGTCTTCACTATGCCGCTGAGCTTATTGCCGCCACTCTGAAGAGCGCTGATGACGTTCTTGGCAGGTGACTGGAGCAATGCGATAATGTCGGCGATGAGTTCGTTCTTCGACTTGATGTTGCACAATGTGTCAACCATGTTGTCGCCGATGTATGTGCATTCCTCAATGTAAGCACCTTTAAGGATCGGCTTGTCACAAGTCTTGCGGAACTTCTTGATCAGCTTTGCAGGGGCGTTGCCATTCTCTGACAACATCATTGCTGTCGTGCCTTTGCAGACGTCGTAAAGATCACCGTAATCCTTACCTGTCTTCTGCATGGCCTTCTTCAGTAATGCGTTCTTCACCACAACAAGCTTGACCTGGCTGTTGAAGCACATTCTTCTCAACTGACTGGTCTTCTCGGCGTTCAAAGCCTCGATGTCGGTCAAATAGAAATTAGGACATGCTGTCAACTGGTCCACTATCGAGTTAATGATAACTTCTTTATCTTCTTTTCTCATGTCAATACTTATTTAAGGGTTTAGATGGCTACTGATTTGACGTCCACTTGAACACCCGGACTCATTGTACTTGAGATGTAGATACTCTTGATGTAAGTACCTTTAGCTGCTGCTGGTTTCAATTTGATGATCATCGAAAGGATTTCCTTTGCGTTCTCATAAATCTTCTCAGCTGGGAAGCTCACTTTTGCAATGCGGCTGTCGATGATTCCATATTTGTCAACTTTGAAATCAATCTTACCAGCTTTCACTTCCTTAACAGCTTTACCAATTTCCATTGTCACTGTGCCGGTCTTCGGGTTTGGCATCAATCCACGTGGTCCGAGGATTCTACCAAGAGCACCAACTTTCGGCATCAATGCTGGCATGGTGATAATTACATCGACATCGGTCCAACCGTCTTTGATTTTCTGGACATATTCCTCAAATCCGACGAAATCAGCACCAGCGTCCTTTGCTTCCTGTTCTTTATCTGGCGTACATAATACCAACACGCGGGTAACTTTACCTGTACCGTGAGGCAGTGTCACACTACCACGAACCATCTGATTGGCTTTACGTGGGTCGACACCTAAACGTACGTTGATATCAACTGAAGCATCAAACTTGGTGTAAGTGATCTGTTTTACGATATCAACAGCTTCTGTCAAGGAGTAGGCCTTGCTTTTGTCGAACTTAGCTAAAGCTTCTTTTCTGTTTTTAGATACTTTTGCCATTTTTAATTTTTTTGTTTGTTCTACAAATGCTTAAGACTTAGTCTTACTTTAAAGGTGATTCGCCTGTAATCTTGATACCCATGCTACGGGCTGTGCCGGCGACCATGCTCATTGCTGATTCGATGGTGAAGCAATTCAAATCCTTCATCTTGTTCTCAGCGATAGTACGGACAGCGTCCCAAGTGATTGAACCGACCTTTGAACGGTTAGGCTCTTTTGATCCCTTGGCGACTTTGGCAGCCTCGAGTACGGAGACAGCTACTGGAGATGCTTTTACAACGAAGTCAAAGCTCTTGTCTTTATAAACAGTGATGATGACTGGCAAAACCTTACCGGCCTGATCCTGTGTACGAGCATTGAACTGCTTGCAGAACTCCATGATGTTCACACCCTTTGAACCTAATGCAGGTCCGACAGGTGGTGCTGGATTAGCGGCTCCTCCTTTGATTTGCAGTTTAATTAATCCGCTTACTTCTTTCATTTGAATTTCTTATAAAAAGTTAAATGAAAACATTAACCATTATTCTTAACTCTCTCTCTTCACCTGGAAGTAGCTGAGTTCAAGAGGTGTCTTGCGACCGAAGATCTTCACCATAACTTTGAGCTTTTTCTTCTCATCGTTGACTTCTTCGATCACGCCACTGAAACTGGAGAACGGTCCGTCGTTGACTGTCACGGTCTCGCCTACAATGAACTCGAGTTCCGAACCTTCACCGGCCTCGGTCATCTCGTCAACTTTTCCTAAGATACGTTTGACTTCCGATGGACGAAGCGGGTCAGGGTCGCCTCCGCGTGTGCCTAAGAAGCCCAGCACATTCGGAGTTTCCTTGATAAGATGCTTGACCTCGGCGTCGAGAACCGTCTCAATGAGCACGTAGCCAGGAAGGTAATTTCTTTCCTTGCTGACTTTCTTGCCGTTTCTCACCGAATACACTTTCTCTGTCGGGATCAAAACTTGCGAAATCAGATCCTGTAATGCAACATTACGTGACAACTCGGCATCGAGATATTCTTTAACCTTTTTCTCTTTACCGCTTATCGCGCGAATCACATACCATTTCTTTTCGTTCTGTTCACTCATCTTATCTGTGATTTAATAAAGTAGTTGAATGATGATTTTTTAGATCAAACATTTCCTTATTAGAACATGCGATAGAACGCCTCCAATAAGGTTTCAAAAGACTTATCCATCAAGTACACCACTAAAGCGATGATAAGGGAAGCAATGGATACGACGACAGCACTACTTTGCAGTTCTTTCCAAGTAGGCCAGCTAACTTTCTGGACTAACTCGGTGTAACATTCTTTTACGTAGTTTAAAAACTTTTTCATTTTGTTTGAACTGTTTTACTAATAAGCACAGGCGGAAAGACTCGAACTCTCGACACGTGGTTTTGGAGACCACCGCTCTACCAACTGAGCTACGCCTGTGTGTAGAGTGCCCGTTTTAGGGGCACTCTGGGTTTATTCTTAGTCGTCGATGATTTCTGTGACCTGGCCTGAACCGACTGTTCTACCACCTTCACGGATAGCGAAGCGGAGACCTTTGTCCATAGCGATCTCAGAGATCAAATTCACTTCGATAGTGACGTGGTCACCTGGCATAACCATTTCCATTCCGGCTGGAAGGGTGATTTCACCGGTAACGTCAGTTGTTCTGAAGTAGAACTGAGGACGATACTTGTTTCTGAATGGGGTGTGACGACCGCCTTCTTCCTTTGAAAGGACGTAAACTTCACCTTTGAAGTGTTTGTGAGGCTTAATTGAACCTGGTTTTGCAATAACCATACCACGGCGGATCTCATCCTTATCGATACCACGGAGGAGCAAACCTGCGTTATCGCCAGCTTCACCTTCATCCAAAATCTTACGGAACATTTCAACACCTGTAACAGTTGATTTGAGCTTTTCAGCACCCATACCGATAATATCAACAGGATCACCAACTTTGATGATACCAGTCTCGATACGACCTGTAGCAACTGTACCACGACCTGTGATTGAGAACACGTCCTCGATAGGCATCAAGAATGGTTTATCAACAGCTCTTTCTGGTTCAGGAATCCATGTATCGCAAGCGTCCATGAGTTCGTCGATCTTTGCTTCCCACTGTGGTTCGCCGTTCAAAGCGCCGAGAGCTGAACCGCGGATGATAGGAGTATTGTCACCGTCGAATTCATATTTGCTGAGGAGGTCGCGGACTTCCATCTCAACGAGTTCAAGAAGTTCTTCATCGTCAACAAGGTCGCACTTGTTCAAGAACACCACGAGGCGTGGCACACCAACCTGACGGGCGAGCAAGATATGCTCACGGGTCTGTGGCATAGGACCGTCTGTTGCAGCGACGACGATGATAGCACCGTCCATCTGAGCAGCACCAGTAACCATGTTCTTAACATAGTCAGCGTGACCAGGGCAGTCAACGTGTGCATAGTGACGTTTCTCTGTCTGATACTCAACGTGAGCTGTGTTGATGGTGATACCTCTTTCTTTTTCTTCTGGGGCTGAGTCGATAGCATCAAATGTCTTGATTTCCGACAAACCCTTCTTTGACAGGTGAAGTGTGATAGCAGCTGTCAAAGTTGTCTTACCATGGTCAACGTGGCCGATTGTACCAATGTTAACGTGTGGTTTAGATCTTTCGAATTTTTCTTTTGCCATACTATTTTTTGTTTACTTAAGGTTAATATTCTATTTAATTTACCTATTTATATTCATACCAAATGAGCCAGCGACGAGAGTTGAACTCGTGACCCCTTCCTTACCAAGGAAGTGCTCTACCACTGAGCTACGCCGGCTTTTCGAGCGGAAGACGGGGCTCGAACCCGCTACCTAAAGCTTGGAAGGCTTTCGCTCTGCCAAATGAGCTACTTCCGCCTCTCGTGGGGGAGGGTGGACTCGAACCACCGAACTCATCCGAGGACAGATTTACAGTCTGTTGCAATTGCCGCTATGCGACTCCCCCTTCTTGCCTCAACAATTTCTCTAACTTCGAGCCGGCAGAGGGATTTGGACCCCCGACCCCGAGATTACAAATCACGTGCTCTACCGCTGAGCTATGCCGGCAATAATTGTTAAGGCTCCATGAGCCGGCAGAGGGATTTGGACCCCCGACCCCGAGATTACAAATCACGTGCTCTACCGCTGAGCTATGCCGGCCTTATTTCAAAGAACTGTACCTAAAAAAGCACACCACTTCCTTTCGTCGAAAATGGTGTGCAAAATTACAACTTTTTTATATACCGACAACCTTTTTTTATAAAATTTTTAATTTTTTTTTCAAAAAGGCCGTCAAATTATTGTGTATCAACAGAATAAACCCTATTTGTCGAAGCGATTCTTGTACTTTTCAACCTGATTTTTTAAGGCGTCGATGGCCTTGTCAACAGCCTCTTCGAACGTCTTGCACTGCTTACTTGAATATAAATCGTTGCCTTTTAACAAAATTCTGACGTCTGCAATCTTGTTTTCCGGCGCATCGGTATTGTCTAACTTCAACGTCACTTCAGCCCCCTGTGCGTCGTCAACCTTGCCGCACAATTTCTCAATCTTGTTAGTGATAAAATCTTCCAACTTGCTGTCAGCCTTGAAATGGACCGCGTTAATAGTAACTTTCATAATTACCTCCTGTTTAAATAATTAAAACAATATTTTTATCATTCGTCACCCAAAGGATGGGCGGTCTGATATATCTCTTTCAACTGCTCGATGGTGTTGTGAGTGTAAATCTGCGTCGAGCTTAAACTGCTGTGCCCCAATATCTTCTGTATAGCCCTGATGTCGGCACCCTCGTTGAGCATATGCGTGGCGAAAGTATGCCTCAACACATGCGGACTCTTCTGCTCTAGCGTCGTCACTCCCTCCAAAATCCTATGAACCACTCGATAAACAAAGGTCGGACTCATCTCCTTGCCCTTGTCGTCGACTATTAATATAACGTTTTTGCGCGCGGGAAATTGTTCGTCGCGAACTTTTTTATATCCGTCGATCATCTCCAGCAAAGGCTTGCTTATCGGAATGATGCGCTCCTTGTTTCTCTTGCCCCTCACCTTCAGCTGCATCGTTATCGGATCCACATCATTATCCTTCAAGCCCCGAAGCTCCGCCTGACGCATGCCGGTCTGGTAAAGCACCTCAAACAAAAGCTCGTCACGCAACACCTTGAAGTCACCGTCGCCTTCGAAACTCACCTTCTCCATGTCGTGCTCCGGCACAAACTTCGCCAGCTCCTTAGGCTGCTTCAACGATTTGATGCCCTGCATAGGCGATATCTCTATCACTTCCTCGCGCAAGCAAAATTTATAAAACGACCTCAAAGCCGACATCTTACGGTTTATCGAACGGTTCTCCTCCCCTAATTCTTTTTTCAAATAAACAATAAACGAGCGGGCCATTTCCGTGGTCGCTTTTGTAATGTCGTCAAGTTCATATATATTAATAAGGTATGCCCCGAACTGCTCCAAGTCGCGCTTATACGCTGATACAGTGAGATTTGAGTATCTCCTCTCCGTTTTTATGTATCTCAAAAACCTCTCAAGCATCATTCCGAACTTTTCCGACTTCAAAGATACGATATTAATTTTAGAAATGCAAGATTTTTTTAATTTATTTTTACTTTGGCCATTGGCCATTGGCTATTAGCAACAGCAAAAGAGTCGCTGCGGATTCCCGCAGCGACTCTTTCTTGATTCTATTCTTGCTAAGTGTGAATCGATTAGGCGTTTTCTTCAGCCTGACGGAGTTTCTGAACGTAGATGGCCTTCTGAAGAGCCTCACGTTTGATAACTGATGGTTTTGTGAACTTCTGGCGGTTGCGCAATTCTTTCACAACACCGGTTTTCTCATACTTTCTCTTGTAGCGTTTTAAAGCGCGATCGATGCTTTCACCGTCTTTTACAGGAATAATAATCATTTTTAATACTCTCTCTTTCTTTTAATTGTTAAACTAAAAAAACTTGTCTCAAAACGAGGGTGCAAAAATACAACTTATTTTGATACCTTTAACAAAATTTTTCAAATTTTTACTTTGGCTGTTGGCTATTAGCTATTGGCAGCCAAAGGCCAACGGCCAAAAGCCAAAGTAGTTTCTACTCGTCAAGCAGATGTCTGAACAAGAAATTATCAATCTTCGTAAACAGATGCATTCTGCATTCACCGTCGCCGTATTCTTGATAACCGCCGTAGATTCCGTGGTTTTTATTCGGATAAATCATAAGGTCGAACTGCACGCCGTTGGCAATCATCGACTTGATGAGCTCCATCGCATTCTGGTAGTGCACATTGTCGTCGCCCGAGCCGTGGCAAAGCAGGTAGTTACCTTTGATCATCGCGGTGTTGCTAACAGGTGAGTTGGCGTCGTAACCCTCAGGATTTTCTTGCGGAGTGCGCATGTAACGCTCGGTGTAGATGTTGTCGTAGTATCTCCAGTTTGTGACAGGTGCCACCGACACGGCAGTGCTGATATAGTCGGCACCCTTGGTGATGCCGTTGGCCGCCATAAATCCGCCGTAACTCCAGCCGTAGATAGCGATCTTCTCAGAGTTGACATATGGCTGCTTGGCCATGTATTTCGCCAAAGTAATCATGTCTTCGGTCTCGTATTTCCCGAGCTCGAGATAGGTCATCTTCTTGAACATCTCGCCCTGAGCGCCGCTGCCACGATTGTTGATCGACACCGAGATGATGCCTTTCTGTGCGAGCAGCTGCATCCAGTCCCAATCGCTGTTGTCCCACTGGTTCAAAACGGTCTGATGTCCAGGACCGCCGTAAACGTAAATCAACACCGGGTATTTCTTGTTCGGGTCGAAGTCTGGAGGCAGAATCTCCCACGCGTCCACGTCAACGGTGGTTCCATCAGGCATCACAAACGCCGGGTCGCTGATCTTGATTAGCTTCTTCTCGCTGAGGTTGTACTCCTTCATGCGTTCCACAAGCTCGTGGTTGTCTTCGAGCATCCTCACAACCTTGCCTTTATTATTATATAAGGTATATTCGTAAGGCTTTGTAACGGTCGAATTGATATTGATGAAATATTTGAAAGTATTGCTGAATCTTGCATTGTTAACTCCTTCATTACCAATGATTTGGCGCATCATACCTTTAAGATTCACAGCGTAGATCTGACGCTCGGTCGGCGAGTTTTTGGCGGCCTGGAAATAGATTTCCTTGCCGTCGAAGCCGTAAATCTTGGTCACATCCCAGTTGCCGAAAGTGAGTGCTCTGACGTTAGAGCCATCGAGTTGGCAGATGTAGATATGGTTGTAACCCGAGCGCTCGCTGGTGATAAGGAACTGCTTGCCATCCTTGAGGAAAGTCCAGTCGTCGGTGATGTCTATGTAATATTTGTTATTCTCATCGTAAAACACCTTCGACTCGCCTGTAGTGGCATTGGCAGCCAAAATCTCAAGGTGGTTCTGATGACGGTTAAGTCGTTGAATAGCAAGCACATTGGCATCTTGAGTCCATTTCATTCTCGGCAGATAGATATCGGTTTCCTCGCCTGTGTCCATCTTCTTCGATTTGTCGCTTGCAAGGTCGTATACATATACCTCAACCACCGAGTTGTCCTCGCCTGCCTTAGGATATTTAAAGCTGTACCATTCAGGATAAAGTCCTTCGAATTCCTCCATCTGGAACTCTCTCACCTTCGACTCGTCGAATTTGTAATAAGCGATTTTTTTGCTGTCAGGCGACCAGAAGAAGCCCTGCGAGAAGCTGAATTCCTCCTCGTAGACCCAGTCAGGAGCACCATTAATAATATTGTTATAAAGCCCATCGAAAGTGAACTGTTTCTCTTCGTCTTTATTTAAGTCTTTGATAAACAAGTTGTTATCGCGCATAAAAGCGACTTTAGTGCCATCAGGCGAGAACGATGCCAAGCGCTGACTTCCGTTATCGGAAAGAGGTTTCAAGCTCTTGGTTTTGATATCGTAGACATAATAATCGGCGGTGAACGAATGGCGGTAGATGTAGTTCACATTGGTGAGGAATAGTGCCTTAGTCTCGTCATCGCTCAGCACATAGTTATACGCGCGGATCGGGAGTGAGTCGCCTTCCGGAACGAGCTCCATGAAGCTGAACAAAGTCTTGACTTTTTTGCCCGTTTTGTAGTTATAAATATTGAATTCGCCGCGTTCGATGGTGCCGTAAGTCTCGCCGTCGCGCATCGGATTCATGCCTCTCACACCTTTGGTTTGGAATGTCGGACGCTCGTAGAGGTCGGAAAGATCGATGTTTTTCTTTTCCTGTGCGTAGATTGTAGCATTTAGGATTAAAGCTAATGCAATGATTAACAGATACTTAACTTTTTTCATTTTGTAATAGATTTGAAAATTCAAAGATATGAAAAAATTTTTTACAAAAAAAGTTTGTGCGAATAAAAATTTGTTGTACTTTTGCACCCGCAAATGGGACGGTAGCTCAGTTGGTTTAGAGCGCATGCTTGACAGGCATGAGGTCACAAGTTCGATCCTTGTTCGCCCCACTTTTTTTATTATATGGGGGTCGTTAGCCCAGTTGGTTTAGAGCGCTGCCTTCACACGGCAGAGGTCACTGGTTCGAGTCCAGTACGACCCACAAAAAAGACGCAGAAATGCGTCTTTTTTTTTGCTATTGGCACTTGGCTTTGGGCTATTGGTTTTTAAGCTAACGGCCAATAGCTAATAGCCAAAGTAAAATTATTTTCGAAATTCCTTTTTATTTCATAAAAAACTTCGTAATTTTGCATCGCAGATTTTGAAAACGGAAATAATTAAAAATCAACGAATATATCATGAAGAATAACGTTATTCCAGTAGAAGTAGCAAAGAAAGTTTTCGCTGAGAGCAACCTCGCATGCGTCGGCAGAGCCGGTATCCGTGAGATCAACAAGCTTGCATTCGACCTTGAGGCGGCAAGCGGCGTGAAGTTCATCCACATGGAGCTCGGCAACCCTGGTCTTCCTGCAGCACGGGCAGGCATCGACGCACAGGTTGAAGCGGTGAAGAGAGGCGTGGCGGCGACATATCCGCCAATCGACGGCGTGCCGGCATTGAAGAAAGAAGCATCACGTTTCATCAAGAACTTCCTCGACCTCGACATCGCTCCGGCCAACTGTATCCCTACCGTGGGCTCTATGCAGGGCGCTTTCGCATCGTTTATGATCACAGGCCATCTCACCAAGGGCAAGGACACCATGCTGTTTATCGACCCGGGCTTCCCGGTGCATAAGTTCCAGTGCAAGGTGCTCGGCATCCCGATGGAGCATTTCGACATCTACAACTACCGCGGCGAGAAGCTTCGCGCGAAACTCGAGGAAATACTGAAGACAGGCAAGATTCACAGCATGCTGTATTCGAATCCTAACAACCCGACATGGGTCTGCCTCACCGACGAAGAACTCAAGATCATCGGCGAACTCGCAAACAAATACGACGTCATCGTTCTCGAGGACCTCGCCTACTTCGGCATGGACTTCCGTAAGGACTACAGCCATCCGGGAGAGGCACCGTTCCAGCCAACAGTCGGAAAATACGCCGACAACTACATGCTGATGATTTCAAGCTCGAAGGCATTCAGCTTCGCCGGCGAACGTTGCGCCATCCTCGCCATCAGCGACAAGCTCGCTATGCGCCACTACCCTGATTTGAAGGGCTTCTGCGGACAGGAGATCTTCCTGCGCGGCATCCTCTTCGGAGCATTGCACCCGCTCACATCGGGCGTCGCACACTCGGCACAGTACGCTCTCACAGGCGTTTTGAAAGCTGTGAACGACGGCATCTACAACTACCGCGACGACGTTCTCGAATACGGCAAGAAAGCTAAGCTGATGAAGGATGCATTCCTCGCAGCAGGTTTCTACATCACTTACGATGAGGACCTCGGAGAGCCCATCGCCGACGGATTCTATTTCACCTACTGCTATCCTGGCTTCAAGGGTGCCGACCTCGTCGAGGAGATGATGTACTACGGCATCTCGGCCATCTCATTGGATACCTGCGGCAGCGACAAACAAGGCATCCGCGCCTGCACCTCGCTCATCAAACGCGATGAGATCCCGGTGTTGGCTGAGAGACTGCAGATGTTTGCAAAGGATCACCCGGTGAAATAACGGTGATTGGTTATAGGTGATTGGTTATTGAACAAAAGGATTTCGTATATGCGGAGTCCTTTTGTCATTTTTCTTGCTTTTATCGTAAAAATTATTTATCTTTGCGGAAAATTCTACATGCTTTATGGTTAAACGATTGCAAATAACAATAATGCTGATTCTGTCGTTGCTTTTATCAGCAAATGCTCAGAAAAAAGACAAGATGCTTTCGGGCGTCATCATCGATGAATACGAAACCCGCATCAATGAGGCATGCATCAGCGACAGCAAAGGCGCTCTGCTCGACATCACCAACTCTGACGGCGTTTTCCAGATTCCTCTGACTCAAGAATACAACATCACGATCTCACATCCGAGGTTCAAAAAAGCCACGGTCCCCCTTGACCCGAAAAATTTCGAGTTGATCGACGGGAAATACTATGCCATGTTCGTATTGGATGAAAAGACAATCAATCCCGTTGATTATCAGGACACTACGAAAAGAAAAGAATATGTCGTCGATTACAAAGTAAGCAAATACGGCATTTTCATGATAAAAACCGATGGAGTTCGTTCAAAACTGCAACAAATCAGCTATCGGAATAAGGTTTTAGCGAGCTTGTCAATAGATTTCAAATTCGACCGTGTTTTTATCGATGCGCTCGACGGAATTCACGTTTACAGCAACGACTCGTCGTATCACGTCTACTCTGATGGGACAAATCTGGTTTTAGCGGAAGGCCATGACGCCCAATATTTCAAGTCCCACATCATGTCGTTGGCAGCAGTGACTGACAGTATCGCCGTTTCATATTTAAAATATTATTACGGGCAATCTATCGATTATATTCGCACCAATTTTAACACAAAAAATCAAGACATATTATGCACAATCGACAGTGAGACAGCAAAATACGAAGGAAGTAGCGCCATTGGCGAGCTTTCAGAAGCCAGACAATTATGGCGCCGTCTCGGCTACGATGTATATTCCACCAGAACTTCAACACATGACAATTCCAAAATGAAACTTTTCTACAAAGATCTTTTAACTGCAAAAGAGGTTTACGCTTCAATAATCAATATTGACAATAATCTGTACGTTTTTGATTTTCCAAGTGATTTCATCATCAAATACAATAATATCGGAACTTTCATCAGCAATACCGAGATAGCTTTTCATTTAACCCATGGACGCGCCAGTAAATACTATGAAAATCCTTTCGACAACAACATAATTTACGATGCGGCTAAGAAGGAATGTTGGGCTCAATTCCGTGAAAACGGTAAAGTCATATTAAAGAAAATTGATCTCAATAAAGGCAAGATTATCGGCGAGTATACGATCGAGAAGCACGACAATCCGCTCAACATACAGATTCATAACGGCATTGTGTATTATCTGTATTTCGAAAATGGCGCCAACGAATATGAAAAAAGGTATTTTTACGCGGAGATGATAAAATAAAATTATTTTTCTAAAATGTTTGCTTTTGAAAAAAATCCTTTGTAATTTTGTACGTTTTTTAACAGCAAGATTGAAAAGAGTAAAAATTCAACATAATATCAACTAAAAAATTAAAATTATGGCAAGTTTCAAAGGAGCTATTTCTGTTGATACTGAACGTTGTAAGGGTTGCGGCGTGTGCGTCGTCAACTGCCCAATGGGTGTCATCAGTCTGGCAAAAGAAGTTAATGGAAAAGGTTACAACTACGCTTACATGGCGGAACCTGACAAGTGCATTGGCTGCGCAAGCTGCGGCATCGTATGTCCTGATGGAGTCATCTCCGTTTACAAGGCAAAACTGTAATCAAATCATTGTCAAACATTTAAAAATTTATCATAATGGGAGAATTAAAACTGATGAAGGGTAACGAAGCATTGGCAGAAGCCGCCATCCGCTACGGCGCTGATGCTTATTTCGGATATCCTATCACCCCTCAGTCAGAGGTGATAGAGTATCTGTCGGAACAGAACCCTTATGAACGTACCGGCATGGTCGTTCTTCAAGCAGAAAGTGAATTGGCAGCCATCAACATGGTTTACGGAGCCGGCGCATCCGGCAAGCGTGTCATGACCTCATCGTCAAGCCCCGGAGTGTGCTTGAAGCAGGAAGGTCTGGCATACATCGCAGGTGCTGAGGTGCCTTGCGTCTTCGCCGACGTCGTCCGCGGCGGCCCGGGTCTCGGAACAATCCAGCCATCACAGGCCGACTATTTCCAGAACACCAAAGGCGGTGGTAACGGTGACTACCGTAATATCGTCCTCGCTCCGGCATCAGTGCAGGAGATGTGCGACTTCGTGGCATTGGGCTTCGACCTCGCATTCAAATATCGTATGGCAGCATGCATCCTCTCCGACGGCGCTATCGGCCAGATGATGGAGAAGGTCGTCCTTCCAGATCAGAAGCCACGTATGACCGACGAGGAAATCAAAGCTAAATATCCTTGGGCTATCAACGGCCGCAAGAACGGCACACAACACCGCATCATCACCTCTTTGGACCTCGACTCAGCAAAGATGGAAGAGCACAACATCCATCTCCAGAAGAAATACAAAGAGATCGAAGAGAAGGAAGTCCGTTACGAGATGATCAACTGCGACGATGCAGAATACGTATTCGTAGCTTACGGCTCAAGCGCACGTATCGCTCAGAAGTCAGTGCAGCTCGGCCGCGAGGCAGGATTGAAAGTCGGTTTGCTCCGTCCTATCACCCTCTGGCCTTATCCAACAAAGGCTATCGACGCTCTCATCAAGAAAGGCGTCAAGGGATTCTTATCAGTAGAGTTAAGCTGTGGTCAGATGATCGAAGACGTCAGACTGGCTTGCAACGGTCGTGTCAAGGCTGAGCACTTCGGCCGCGTCGGTGGCATCATCCACACACCAGAGGAAGTTCTCGAAGCTATGAAGAAACAAATTATAGGAGAATAAGAAAATGACAGTACAAGATATTATCAAACCTGAAAACTTAGTATATCAGAAATCTAAGTTATTGACCAACAAGCCTTTCCACTATTGCCCAGGCTGCGGTCACGGCACTGTCCACCGTATCATCGCTGAAGTTCTTGAGGAACTTGGCGTTGGCGACAAAACCATCGGCGTTTCTCCAGTAGGTTGCGCCGTTATGGCATACGACTACTTCGACGTTGACTTCGCCGAGGCAGCACACGGCCGCGCACCGGCGGTCGCGACAGGTATCAAACGTGTATGGCCTGACAAAGTCGTGTTCTCCTATCAGGGCGACGGTGACTTGGCGGCTATCGGTACTTGCGAGACAATCCACACATGCAACCGTGGCGAGAACATCACCATGATTTTCGTGAACAACGGCATCTATGGTATGACAGGCGGCCAGATGGCACCTACCACACTCGAAGGCATGAAGACTGCAACAACACCTTACGGTCGTAAGGCTACATTACCTGCAGGCGCTGGCTTCGACGGTATCCCGAACAACGGTTATCCACTCCACATCACCGAATTGATTGCTCGTCTTCCTGGCACAAAATACGTGACACGTCAGGCTGTTTACGACCCGGCACACGTACGTAATGCCAAGAAAGCTATCAGAAAGGCTTTTGAAAACCAGATTAACGGAAAGAGCGGCGTTAACTTCGTCGAAATCGTATCGAACTGCAACTCCAACTGGAAGATGGAACCTGTCGCAGCTAACAAATGGTTGGTTGAGAACATGCTTCCTGAATATCCGCTTGGCGATATCAAGGTCGACGGAAAGCTCGTTGAAAAATAATTTAAAAAATTAAAGCAATGACAGAAGAAATTATTATTGCCGGATTCGGCGGACAGGGTGTCTTATCAATGGGTAAGATCCTTGCATATAGCGGCATCATGGAAGGCAAAGAAGTGAGCTGGATGCCATCATACGGTCCTGAGATGCGTGGTGGTACCGCCAACGTGACTGTCATCGTCAGCGATGAACGCGTGTGCTCTCCAATCCTCAACGCATTCGACACAGCAGTGATTTTGAACCAGCAGTCACTCGACAAGTTCGAATCGAAAGTAAAACCTGGCGGATATCTTCTCTATGATCCTAACGGCATCACAAAGAAGCCTACCCGTAAGGACATCCACATCTACACCATCGAAGGTGCACAGCTGGCATCAGACATGGGTAACAGCAAAGTGTTCAACATGATTATCCTCGGCGCATTCTTGAAGCTTCGTCCAATCATCGACGACAAGAACGTTGAAGAGGGTCTTCGCCACAGCTTGCCGGAGCGTGCTCACAAGCTCATCCCATTGAACATGGAAGCCGTTAAGGTAGGTAAGGACAACGTGAAACAGGCGTAATTGGCTGTTGGCCTTTGGCCATTGGCTATTAGCCATTAGAATCGTAGAGACGTGCCATGGCGCGTCTCTACGTGTTTTATATCTCATCCAACTCTAGCCACCTCATTTCTTTTTCATCCAATAAATCATTGATTTCCGTCAATCGCTTTCCAATTTTATCAATCTCTTGATAATCAGTTTGGTTTTCGAGTTGGGAAGTCAGTTCTTTTTTCTCTTTTTCGAGGTTTTCGATATCGATGGCAAGCTGTTCGTATTCTTTTTGTTCTTTAAACGAGCGTTTTTTGCTGCGTTCAGACGCTTTCGGACGGTTTTCACGGGTGTCGACACGCTCCGCCACCTGAGCCTTATGAATCTCCTTGTTTTTCTCGTCAAGCCAGTCGTGATACTGTGAATAGTTGCCCATAAAGCCTTTTACCGCACCGTCGCCTTCGAAAACGAAGAGTTGATCGACAGTCTGGTCGAGGAAATAGCGGTCGTGAGAGACCACAATCAAACATCCTTTGTAGCCCTGCAGGAAGTCCTCGAGTTTCTGTAACGTCAAGATATCCAAGTCGTTAGTGGGCTCGTCTAATATCAAAAAATTAGGATTTTTGATGAGAATCGTGAGCAGATAGAGCCTGCGTTTCTCGCCGCCACTCAACAACGACACCGGCTGACGATGCATCGAATACGGAAACATGAAGTGCGCCAGCAGCTTGTCGGCGGTGTAAACCATGTCCTTGCCGTAATAAACCACCTCGGCGATGTCGCGAATGGTGTCGATAACGGTCTTGTTCTCATCAAACTTGATGCCGCCCTGAGTGTAATAGCCGTAAACAACAGTCTCACCAGTGACGATAGTGCCGCTGTCGGGTGCCTCACGGCCGGTTATCATGTTTAAAAAGGTGGACTTCCCAACACCGTTCTTGCCAATGATGCCAATCCTCTCCCCTTTCTTGAATATATAGTCAAAGTCCTTGAGTAAGAACAAGTTATCCCATTTCTTGGTAACACCTCTCATCTCCAGAATCTTGCCTCCGAGACGTTGCATATCGAGTCCGAACTGTATCTCGGTGTTATCGCGAATCATTTTCGCCTTCTCTTTCAAATCATAAAAAGCGTCGATTCTTGCTTTCGCCTTACCTGTACGCGCCTGCGGAGTACTGCGAATCCACTCCAACTCATGCTTCAGCAGCTGCCCTGCCTTCTCCGCCGCGATACGCTTGTTTTCCTCGCGTTCGCGACTTTTCCGCACATAATAGTCGAAGTTGCCGTTGTGGGTGTAAATCGTGCCGTGATACATCTCGAGAATCTTGTTGCAAACACGGTCGAGGAAATACCTGTCATGAGTCACCATAAACAGCGTCACATTCGACTGCGTGAGGTAGTTCTCAAGCCACTCAACCATCTGCATATCGAGGTGGTTGGTCGGCTCGTCAAGGAAAAGCATATCGGGGTCGTCCAACAACACCAAGGCCAATGCCAGTCGCTTCACCTGTCCGCCCGACAAAGTGCCTATTTTCTGCGATAAGTCGTTGATTTCGAATGTCGAAAGCAGCTGTTTCAATCTCAAGTCATACGACCACGCCTGCATAGCATCCATCGCCGCCGTCGCCTTGTCCAAATCCACTTGATTTACAAGGGCTTCCTCGTATCTCTTGATGACGCTCATCACGTCGGTGTGACCAGTTGCGATGACATCTTCGATAGTCAGATTCGGGTCAAACTGCGGCAGTTGCTCAAGGTATCCGACACGCACATTTTCATTAAACGTCACCTTGCCACCGTCGGCTTCCTCTTTTCCGACAAGTATTCGCATCATGGTGCTCTTTCCCGTGCCGTTGGCGGCAATCAGAGCGGTCTTCTCCCCCTTCTCGATACCGAAAGAGATGTTCTCGAACAGCAGCTTGTCGCTGAACGCCTTTGAGATGTTATCGACTGAAAGATAATTCATGATGCAAAAATAGAGAAAAATATGTATTTTTGCAAAAATTTTCGCAATGCGCACTGTCTGGCAGCTCTTCGTCACCTTCTTCAACATCGGGGCGTTCACCCTCGGTGGCGGCTATGCCATGCTCGACATGATTGAGCGGGCCGTCGTCGACCGTCGCCACTGGATCGGGAAGGACGAGTTCTGGGACATGATCACGATAGTGCAGATGCTTCCCGGCGTCTTTGCCGTCAACACCGCGCTCTACACGGGCTACAAGATAAAAGGCGTCAGGGGCGCCATAGCGGCCTGTCTGGGCGCAATAATCCCTTCGATAGTGATAATCCTCGTCATCGCGGTATTTTTCCTGGAATACAAGGATAATCCCGTTATAGAGCGTATCTTCCGCGGCATCCGTCCCTGCGTGGTGGCACTCATCCTCTCACCTTCCATCAAGATGCTTATCAACGCCAAGGTGAACTGGAAAACAGCCATCTTCCCCATCGCCACGGTATGCTTGATATATTTCTTCCGCGTCTCGCCGGTTTACATCATCATCGCGACGATAATCGGCAGTCTCGCGTTCGCTATTTATTCTCAAAACCGCCTAAATAAGTCTAAATCATGATATATCTTCAGCTTTTTTGGACTTATTTGAAGATCGGCATCTTCGGCTTCGGCGGCGGCTATGCCATGCTCTCGATGATTCAGTTCGAAGTGGTCGACAATCAGGGCTGGATGACCATCGAGGAGTTTGCCGACATTGTGGCGCTTTCGCAAATGACGCCCGGACCAGTCTCCATCAACATCGCCACGTTCATCGGCTACACTGTAGGCGGCTTCTGGGGCTCGATGGTGGCAACAGCGGCAATCGTAATGCCATCACTGCTTCTGCTTTTCTTCGTCTTGAGATTTTTATTTAAAAATAAAGAGAATTACATCGTAAAAACCACGCTTTCGTCAATGAAACCTGTCATTGCGGGACTTATCTTCGTGGCCGCTTTGATGATGATGAACGCCGAAAGCTTCGCCGATGCAGGTCTCCACGGCAGCAACATCAGCGTGATAATTTGCGCGGTGAGCTTCGTAGCCACTTATTTTGCAAAAATAAACCCGATACTACTCATCATAGCATCGGGTCTTGTAGGATATCTCGTCTAATGATCAGGCGAACATCTTGTCGATAGTGTCGCAATAGCGTTCCATCACCTTTCTTCTCTTTACCTTCAGAGTAGGCGTCAGAATGCCGTTTCCGATGGTCCATTCGTCGGCGATAAGCACGTATTTCTTCACCTTCTCAACCTCGCCCAGACCTTCGTTCAGCTTCTTCACCTCCTTATCGTAACGTTTCTTAACGTCTTCATTAAGAATCATTTCCTCGTTGGTGGTGAACGGAATCTCGTGTTTCTTGCACCAGTCCTTCAGGAATGCGAAGTCAGGACGAATCAAGGCGGCGGCGAACTTCTGGTTCTCGCCGAGCACCACGATCTGCTCGATGAAGCCCGAGGTGCTGAACTTGCCTTCAACCACGTCAGGGTTGACATATTTTCCTAAAGAGGTCTTGAAGAGGTTCTTCATGCGGCCTGTAATCTGCAAAAGCCCGTGTTCGTTGAACTTTCCGAGGTCGCCGGTATGGAACCAACCGTCTTTGTCGATGACTTCGGCTGTCAGCTCAGGCTGTTTATAGTAGCCCATCATCACGTTGTGTCCGCGGCAGATGATCTCGCCATTTTCGGCAATCTTCACCTCCACGCCTGGCAGCGGCTGACCTACAGCACCCACCTCACGGCCGTATTTGTCTCTGTTACTCACTGTGATAACCGGCGAAGTCTCGGTCAAGCCGTAGCCTTCAAACACCGGCATCTTGATGGCCGAGAAGAATCCGCTGATTTTCTTGGTGATTGAAGCGGCTCCCGACACGATGATATCGAAGTTTTCGGCTCCGAGTTTCTCACGAATCTTGCTGTAAACGAGTTTGTCGGCGATTTTCAGCTTCATGTTGTAGAACCATGAGCGGCCTTCAATCTTATATCTCTCGGTGAGACGCATCGACCAGTAGAATATGGCCTTCGAGATGCCTTTCATGTTCTTGCCCGAGCTGTAAATCTTCTCGTAGAATTTCTCCAAGACACGCGGCACGGCGCACATCATCGTCGGATGTACCTCTTTCATGTTATCGGCTATGGTCGCAATGCTTTCGGCATAGTAAATCGACATTCCGAGGTAATGGTACATGTAGATAAGGGCGCGCTCGTAGGCGTGGCACACCGGCAAGAAGCTGAATGCCACCTTCGACCACGGCGACGGCGTCTGGCAGAAGTTCTTGAACTGGTTCATAAGGTTATGATGCGAGAGCATGACACCCTTCGGCACACCAGTCGTTCCTGATGTGTAAATGATTGTGGCACAGCTCATTTCGTCGACTTCGGCCTTGCGTTTCTCAATCTCTTCGGTATGCGGATGTTCTTTTCCGAGCTCGAGAAGGTTGGCGAAGAACGGATATTTACCTCTGTCGATGAAGGTGTAAAGCTTCTTCAATGAAGGCGTTTCAGGCCAGATAGCCTCGATTTTATTCATCACGGCGATGCCTTCCACTATGCAGATTCCGGCTTCGCAGTTGTTCAAAATAATCTTATAGTCAGCCTCGCTGATGGTCGGATAAATCGGCACCATAACGGCTCCGATCTGAGTGATGGCCATATCGAGAATGTTCCATTCCGGACGGTTGTTTGAGATGACAGCCACCTTATCCTGCGGCTGTACTCCGAGTTCGATCAAAGCACCGCTGATGATATTCGTCTGTTCGATATACTCGTCGATGCTGTACTTGCGCCATTCGCCGTTGACTTTTCCAGCCAAGGCCACCTGCTGATCAGGATATTTCTCCTTGTAATGCGCTAATAAATCAAATACCCTTCTGACTTCCATAACAAAAAAACGTTAAAAATTATTTAAAAAGAGTTTCAATAATATCTGCATAACGACGCATCACCACGTTACGCTTCACCTTCAAGGTCGGGGTGACGATGCCTGTAGCTATCGACCATTCGTCGGCGACGAGTTCAAACTTCTTGATTTTCTCAACATCGCCGAGTCCTGAATTCATTTTCTTAACTTCTTTGCTATAACGTTTGAAAACATCAGCATTCTTTATCATTTCCTCGTTGGTGGTGTAAGGGATGTTATGGCGTTTACACCATTCCTTCAGGAAAATGAAGTCCGGACGAATCAATGCCGCCGCGTATTTCTGGTTCTCGCCAAGCACCACGATTTGCTCAATAAATCCTGATAAGATGAACTTACTTTCGATGAAATCGGGGTTGATGTATTTTCCAAACGAAGTTTTAAAGATATTTTTCTTTCTTCCTGTAATCTTAAGAAGACCATGCTCGTTGAAACCTCCGAGGTCGCCGGTGTGGAACCAGCCGTCTTTGTCGATGACTTCTGCCGTCAACTCTGGCTGACGATAGTAGCCCATCATGACGTTATGACCGCGGCAGATGATCTCGTTGTCGGCAGTGAGTTTCACCTCGATGCCCGGCAATGGCTCGCCGACGTAGCCGACCTCACGGCCGTATTTATTACGTGTCGAAACAGCTATGACAGGCGATGTCTCGGTCAAACCATAGCCTTCGAAGATGGTGATGCCCAAAGCATTGAAGAAACGGCACACTTTCTTAGGAATTGCTGCTGCTCCCGACACTATCACGTCGATGTGGTCGATGCCCACCTTCTCACGAATCTTTCTGTAAACGAGCTTGTCGGCGATTCTCAGTTTCATGTTGTAGAACCAGCTTCTATCCCACACCTTATAATGCTCCGATACTCTGAATGCCCAGTAAAATATCATCCTTGTGATGCCTTTCAGGTTGCGGCCCGAGTCGTAAATCTTGTCGTAGACCTTCTCCATGACACGCGGCACGGCACAAAACATCGTAGGACGCAGCTCAAGCAGGTTATCGGCAATGGTGGCAACGCTTTCAGCATAATAAACCGACATTCCGCGATACTGGTACACATAGCTCAAAGCGCGCTCATAGGCGTGACATATCGGCAGGAAGCTGTAGGCTTTGTTCGACCATGGTGACACCGAGTGCTGGACGCCTTTCCACTGACTCATCAGGTTGCGGTGCGAGAGCATGACACCCTTCGGCACGCCTGTCGTTCCAGAGGTGTAAATTATTGTAGCACAATCCATCTCGTCGACTTCCGACTTACGTTTCTCAATCTCTTCGGTATGCGGATGCTCTCTTCCGAGTTGCAACAAAGTGTCGAAATAACCGTATTTGCCTCTATCAATAAAGGTGTAAATCTCTTTCAGAGTTGGAGTCTCAGGCCAGATAGCCTCGATTTTGTTCATCACCACCACGCCTTCAAGGATACAGATCTTTGCCTCGCAGTTGTTGAGGATGATTTTATAGTCGGCCTCGCTGATGGTCGGATAGATTGGCACCATGACGGCTCCGATCTGAGTGATGGCCATATCGAGGATATTCCATTCGGGACGGTTGTTGCTGATGACGGCAATCTTGTCTTGTTTCTGCACGCCTAGCTCAATCAACGCTCCGCTGATGATATTTGTCTGTTCAATATACTCGTCGATGCTATATTCGCGCCATTGTCCATTGACTTTGCTCGCAAACACCACTTTCTGGTCGGGGAATTTTTCCTTATAATGCGGCAACAAGTCAAAAACTCGCTTAATATTCTCCATTTTCAATATTTTTCGTAAATATACTCGTTTTCAAACTCGCAAATATACGAAATTTTTTAATATACAACAAAAAAATTGTGGGAACGAAAATTCGCCCCCACAATTAATTTTGCCAATAGCCAACAGCCGATTACAGCAAGTGGCATGTGACTGTCAGACCGGCCATCACGATTGAAACCATCGACATCAACTTGATGAGGATGTTCAATGATGGACCTGATGTGTCTTTGAACGGGTCACCGACGGTGTCGCCAACCACTGTAGCCTTATGATTCTCAGAGCCTTTGCCTCCGAAGTTGCCTTCTTCGACGTATTTCTTGGCGTTATCCCAAGCACCGCCTGCGTTAGCCATAAACACAGCCAACACGAAGCCTGTGGCGAGGCCGCCGATCAACAGACCGAGGACACCAGGAACACCGAGTACCAGACCTGTGGCAATCGGGACGACGATGGCGAGGATTGAAGGAACGAGCATCTCGTGCTGTGCACCCTTTGTCGAGATGGCGACGCAACGCTCGTAGTCAGGTTCGGCTTTACCTTCAAGGATTCCCTTGATGGTGCTGAACTGACGGCGAACCTCTTCAACCATCTTCTGTGCGGCGCGACCTACAGCGTTCATTGTCATTCCGCAGAACACGAAGGCCATCATGGCGCCGATAAACACACCGACCAACACGACCGGGTTCATCAGGTTGACGTTGTATGCCTCCATGAAGTCGACCAATGTAGCTTTTGCCGACTCAACGCCGTTTGGAAGATCCTGACCCACTCTCACAAGAGCGATCTTGATTTCTTCGACGTATGATGCGAGAAGTGCGAGAGCTGTCAATGCGGCTGAGCCGATAGCGAAGCCCTTACCTGTTGCTGCTGTGGTGTTTCCTAGTGCGTCGAGAGCATCGGTGCGTTTACGGACCTCTGGCTCGAGGCCGCTCATCTCGGCGTTACCACCGGCGTTATCGGCGATTGGGCCGTAAGCGTCTGTTGCGAGGGTGATGCCGAGTGTCGAGAGCATACCGACAGCGGCGATGCCGATGCCGTACAGGCCCATCGAGAGGTTGGCGGCGTTGAATGTGATGCTGAATCCGTTAGCGCAGAGATATGCCAAAACGATAGCCACACCCACTGTCACGACCGGGATAGCTGTTGAGAGCATGCCGAGGCCGAGACCCGAGATGATAACTGTAGCAGGACCTGTCTTCGAGCTTTCGGCCACCTTCTGTGTTGGTCTGTAGCTCTGTGAGGTATAGTATTCTGTTGACTTTCCGATGATCACGCCTGCGAGCAGACCGACAACCACTGACAGAGAAACCTGCCACCACTGGTTGCTTTCTGTTCCGAACAGCCATGCGAAGATGCCGAATGTAGCCACAGCGATGAGGACAGCGGCGGTATTGGTGCCGCGGCTTAATGCGCCGAGTAATTCCTTCATTCCTGCACCTTCTTTTGTCTTGACCAAGAAGATTCCAAACAATGACAACAACACGCCTGCTGCTGCGATGAGCATAGGAGCAAACACAGCCTTGAGCTGCATGCCACTTCCTACGAAAGCCGCGGCACCGAGAGCTGCGGTAGCGAGGATAGAACCGGCATACGACTCGTAAAGGTCAGCACCCATACCTGCGACGTCACCAACGTTATCGCCGACGTTATCAGCAATTGTTGCAGGGTTACGCGGGTCGTCTTCAGGGATGTTGTATTCTGTCTTACCCACGAGGTCAGCGCCGACGTCAGCGGCTTTGGTGTAGATACCGCCACCGACACGGGCGAACAGAGCCTGTGTTGAAGCACCCATTCCAAAGGTCAGCATCGTGGTGGTGATGACGATAAGTTTGTCAACGCCTTCAATGAAATAATCGAGGACAAGGAACCACACGCTGATGTCGAGCAGTGCGAGACCCACCACTGTCAAACCCATGACGGCACCCGAACGGAATGCCACCTGCAGACCGCTGTTCAAAGAGTTACGCGCTGCATTGGCTGTACGTGCCGAGGCATAGGTGGCGGTCTTCATTCCGAAGAATCCTGCCAAGCCCGAGAAGAAACCGCCGGTGAGGAATGCAAACCACACCCATTCGTTCTGCAGGCCGAAAATCGACATCACACCAAAAACTGCCGCCAAGATGACGAACACGATGATGACGACCTTGTACTGTTGTTTCAGATACGCCATAGCACCTTTTCTGACGTGCGAAGCGATCTTCTTCATCAAATCTGTTCCCTCGTCAGCCTTCATCATGCTCTTAAAGAAATAAAAAGCAAACGACAAAGCGAGTACCGACGCGGCAAGAACCAGATAGACAATCCAAGTCAAATCTTTTTCCATACTCAAAAAATTTTAGTTAATATTAATTTTTCACTCTATTTTCTTTATCAATGTTTGAACTTGCAAATTTCCGAATAAAATTCTTTTTTTCAAAGAAAAAAATTTAATTTTTATGAAAAAATATTTTTGCGTTATTTGTCAGAATAATTTTTGTACTTTTGTAGCGGGGAGTACCTTAATTAATATAACCCCATCATTTCGACTGAAGCGTAGCGAAATGAAGACCTGAGCGAAGCGAAAGCATTCGACAAGCTCGAAATGACGAACAAATTTTGAATATTAAATTTTAAATTTCAGAATATGAAAGGCATTAAGTTTCGTTTAATCGTGATGAACTTCCTCATCTTCGCTGTTTGGGGAGCTTATCTGTGTTCTCTTGGCGTGTATCTCGACAACATCGAGCTGGATGCCAAAATCGGTTCATTTTTCGCCATCCAAGGCATCGTCTCGCTGTTTATGCCAGCCCTGATGGGTATCGTGGCCGACCGCTGGATTCCGGCACAGAAACTGCTTGGAATCTGTCATTTCATCGCTGCTATCTTCATGGCTTTGGCCGGTTATATGGGCATGAAATACGGCTCCAACATCACTTTTGGACAGATTTTCCCGTATTATGCCATCAGCGTAGCGTTCTTCATGCCTACTATTGCATTAGGTAACTCCGTGTCGTACAATGCCTTATCGAAAGCCGGACTGGATATCGTAAAAGACTACCCTCCTATCCGTGTGTTCGGCACCATCGGCTTCATCGCCTCGATGTGGATCGTCAATTTCACTGGCTTCAAAGAAAGTCACATGCAGTTGTATCTCTCGGCAGCATGGGGAATACTTCTCGGAATCTACGCCTTCACATTGCCTGAATGCCCGATAAACAAAAACGTTCAGAAAGGCTCGATCGTCGATGCACTCGGTCTTCGCGCTTTCTCACTGTTTAAAGAAAGAAAGATGTGTATCTTCTTCATCTTCTCATTCCTTCTTGGAATGTGCCTGCAGGTGACCAACGGCTTCGCTACAACTTACCTCGACGACTTCGGCGCAGCTCCTGAATATGCCAATGCATTCGCCGTGAAACACAACGTGTTTCTTTCATCGATATCACAGGTTTCAGAGACTTTATGCATCCTGCTCATCCCATTCTTCCTGCGTAAATTCGGCATCAAGAAAGTGATGTTCATCTCATTCATGGCGTGGTTCCTGCGTTTCGGACTGCTCGGAGCTGGAAGCCCTGCCGGCTTCGGCCTTGTGCTATTCATTCTCTCGATGATAGTCTACGGCGTGGCTTTCGACTTCTTCAACATCAGCGGATCACTCTTCGTTGACCAGAACACCGACGTGAGCATCCGCAACAGCGCCCAGGGTGTGTTTATGATGATGACCAACGGCTTCGGCGCCACCATCGGTGCTTACGCTGCAGGCTGGGTTGTGAAACATTTCATCGGCGGCATCAACGAATATGAGGCCCTCATGGCAGGATGGTCAAGCGCATGGTACACATTCGCAATCTTCGCCTTGGTTGTCGGCATCTTATTTGCAATATTATTCAAATACAAACATAATCCTGAAGCAGTAAAATAATGCGACAATATCTCGATTTACTTCAGCGGATTCTCGACGAGGGCGTTCAGAAAGGCGACCGCACCGGCACCGGAACAATCAGCATTTTCGGGCATCAGATGCGGTTTAACCTCTCCGAAGGCTTCCCGCTCGTCACAACTAAGAAAACTCACCTCAAGTCGATAATCTATGAGCTTCTGTGGCTCATCAGCGGCGACACCAACATCAAGTATCTCCACGACCATAAGGTGACAATCTGGGACGAATGGGCTAATGCCGACGGCGACCTCGGACCTGTTTACGGAGCTCAGTGGAGAAACTGGAACAACGAAGGCATCGACCAGATTCAGCAAGTCATCGACAGCATCAAGACCAATCCTAATAGCCGTCGGCATATCGTGACTGCCTGGAACCCGAGCGTCCTTCCCGACGAGCATGAGAAAGACTTCGCCAAGAACGTGGCAGCTGGCAAGGCAGCACTGCCTCCATGTCACGCTTTCTTCCAGTTTTATGTGACAAACGGCAAGCTCTCATGCCAGCTCTATCAGCGCTCGGCCGACGTTTTCCTCGGAGTGCCGTTTAACATCGCATCTTACTCGCTCCTCACAATGATGATGGCGCAAGTGTGCGGCCTCGCGCCAGGCGACTTCGTCCATACCTTCGGCGACGTGCATATCTACAACAACCACATCGAGCAGGTGAAGCTGCAGCTGTCACGCGAGCCGCGTCCTCTCCCGACGATGAAGCTGAATCCCGAAGTCAAGAGTCTGTTCGACTTTAAATATGAAGATTTTACATTAGAAAATTATAATCCATACGACGCAATAAAAGCACCAGTATCAATATGACAAAAATATCAATTATCGTAGCAATAGCTGAGAATCGTGCCATCGGCAAGAAAAACGATCTCATCGTTCATTTATCAAACGACCTGAAGCACTTCAAGGAGGTGACAACCGGCAAATGCGTGGTGATGGGTCACAACACCTGGCTCTCATTGCCCGGACAAAAAGCGCTGCCGAAGCGCCGTAATGTCATCATATCCGACCGTCTCGACAAGGCTCCGGAAGGCTTTGAGTTCGCGCCGTCGATCCCGGCAGCGCTTGAACTCGTGAAAGACGAGCCCGAGATCTTCATCATGGGCGGCGGCATGATATACGAGCAGTTCCTGCCAAAGGCCGACAAGCTTTATCTCACTCGCATCGAGAAGAGCTTCGAAGCCGACACCTTCTTCCCTATCATCAACTTCGACGAATGGGAACTTGTCGACCTCGAGGTCATCGACGACGACCCGCAAATCGACTGCAGTTACAGGTTCGAGACCTGGGAACGCAAGAAATAAAAAAAGCGGGATTTAAATCCCGCTTTTTTATTCGACTATCGAAATCCTTCGCGTCACCTCGTCGCCGTCAGCGACCACCTTGACGAGATATATTCCCGAATCGAAACCATCAAGATTTATTGATACCTCCGACGAATCCATCGTCTTTTCATATACTTTTTGACCCATCGAGTTGAAAATCACCACGTTAGTGATGTTTTCAGCCTTGATCGTCAGCATATCTTTGGCCGGATTAGGATAAACTTCAATGTTTTGAGTCAAATCCTCATCAACACCAAGGTGTTCGGGATCGTAATACAACTTCACGAAATACTCGTTGCCATAAGGCGATTTAGCCGGGATTGAATAGCAGTCGATGTCCTGATAATAAGCAACCACCTTATAATAATACCAGTCGCCCACCGTAAGATTAGTTGTCTCCTTGAATTCATTTTTATTCGCATTGACAAGCTTAACACGACGATACTCACCGTCATTGCATTTTCTATAAATGAAATAAGCGCTGAGATTCTCGCTATGTATAGGAGTATCCCATGTAATTGCAGGTTTACCGTTGCTTTGGATGTAATACCAGATATTTCGTGCCGGATCGCAGTCATCGCCAACAGCGACACATGTCATCTCCGACTGATTCGATTCGCCGTTTTCGCATAAAACACTCACAGTGTAACAATGACCGAGGCCACCAGTGTTGTCGTCGACATAAGGCTCGGCATTTGTTGTAACCATACGATAAATCACATCATCACGATAGATGCAGAAGGCATAAGCGTCGGTCAGCGAGCCATCCCAGCCGAGAACGATGTTATCGCCGTCGGCAATGCCTTCCAGATTAGTCGGCGCATTGCAAACCCCTGAATTTCCGCATCCGTTGTTAGCATCACAAAACACACCGTTTGTCAAATCGGCAGTCGATCCTGAGAATTGGTAAACGACCGCATTCTGCGAGTCGCGAATTGTAAATGATATGTTGTTGATGGTATCGTTCGAAGCATTCCATGCAAATCTTACGCGTCCGACAGGCATATTGACATGCACTGCCTGAGGTGCTGATGATTTCATGGTCAGCTGTGCAATCTCGGTGTTAGCCAGATTATAAACAGAGATATAGTTGCCTTTCCATCCGTTATAATCGGTGGTCGTCATGGAGATTTTCCAGTCGCAATAAGGGCCGAAAGTCACATTTTTCTGAATAACCTGCTTGCCTTTATGACCGTCACATTCCACAAACACCTTATAATCGAAGCTATCGTAATAAGGCACCACGTCGGTAAACGTCATCGTTGCGCCAGGAGTTACGCCTTCGGCAATCTCATGAACCACCTTATTGTTACGCATGATATAGACTTTATCGATATTTGTCAGCTGTGCACCGCCGAGAATTGTCGTAGGGTTGGTCCACGTCAGAGTGGCTTCAAACGACGTGTCTGATGCCGGTACAACAGTGAGGTTTGTCGGAGCGCTCGGTGTCAAGTTGTAAACCATTTGAGGCACGAAGTTGAACATAGCATCGGCCGGGTTGGTGTAAGGTGCATCGTCGATGATGTACCAGCCATCTGAGCCGCCGCCCCATCCGAGGTTGAAGTGGAACATGTCGTAATCGTCGTATCCATCGCAGATGAAGGCATGACAGCCGTCATCGCAGCCTCCGTAGTACATCGGCCAGCCCATGTCGAACTGCTCGCGCACCATGTCTTTCCACGTCTCGGTCTCGTAATCGTCACGACGAAGCTGGATACAGGCGTCGGCGAAGTTAAAATAGTAATGCATGGCACCTGGGATAGGGCCTGATGCACCGCCGCTGCCGTCAGGGCCGTAGCCCATGTCGATACAAACACCGCAGTGGAAGCTGATAAGCGCCACTGCTTCAATCTCTTCAATAGGTGAGTTTGCGTTGATTTTATTTGCGATATGATCCCAGTCGTAATAGGTGTTCTGGAAGTCGGCGCATATCTCTCCGTAGTCTTCGTGGTAGTAGCAATGGCTGCCGTAGCCGTGCTCAGGATGCTTCCAGAATGACACCAGCTGCGATGTTGATGTCGCCAGACAGCCCACATAGGTATGTCCATGCGGTCCGTCCGGGTCTTCCGGACAGTAATAGTTATACGGATAATCTTGGTTCCACTGTGTCTGGACAAGATAATCGACGCCTCTGCCGCCGTTTCTCGAGACGAGACGGCCGGTCTTTTCGAGCATGTGCCAGTCCGCGGCGACGTCAGGAGCCGCGGCATTTTGCGACGTCCTGTTCATGCTGCGCGCTTCCACGATGCCGGCGAGGTAATCCTGTAACGCAGGAGGCACGTTGTTGATATCATATTTCCCGTTCTCCGAATAACCGATGATAGGACGATAGAAGTCATCGGCCGAGACGATAACGAAGCCCGAATCGCCAGCGTTGAAGACATAAAAACAAGCCTCGCCTCTGTCGGCGAAAGCTGTATATGCCAACGACACGTCGAGGCCGCGGTGCGCCACCTCGAAGTTGGCATCGACAAACTTCTGTCCGAGAGCCCTAGCCTCGTTAACGTCAACAGGATTAGCTGTCAATGTATTCAAAGCAAATATCGCTATGATTATCAATAAGATTTTTTTCATGGTCAATTTTTTAAATCAAAAGAGCGCTTAGCATATCTTTTCATCGCTTCGCGCTCTTTAAACTTTAAACTCTAAACTTTAAACTATCTTACAACTGAAATCTTACGCGTGATCTCACTGCCGTTGGCGACGATGCGAACCATGTAGATACCTGACTCAAAGTCGCTTGTGTTGATTGTGATCTCTTCACTGTCGACATCTTGCGACATCATCTTCTGTCCCATCATGTTGTAAACCGTCACATTGCTGAGGTTCTCGGCTTTCACCGAGAGAACATCCTTAGCAGGATTCGGGTACACCTCGACAGCCTGTGACATCTCCTCATCAACGCCTGTTGTTCCGTAGTAAACCTTCACGAAATATTCATCGCCGTACATGTTTCTTGCAGGTGCTGCATAGCAGTCGATGTCCTCATAGAATGCCACCACTCTGTAGTAATACCAACTATCAGGTGTAAGAGTCTTGGTCTCTTTGTATTCAGTCTTGTTGGCAGCAACGATCTTAGCGCGTTCATATTCGCCGTCGTTGACTTTTCTGTAGATGAAGAAAGCACTCAAACCATCAGTGTGTTCCGGAAGTTCCCAAGTGATGGCAGGCTTGCCGTTCGACTGGATATAGAACCATTCGTTACGTGCCGGTTCGCAGCCTTCACCTGCTGTAGCGCAGACCTCATTCGACATGGCCGACTCACCGCCGTCGCCGAGGACGCAGACCATGTAGCAGTGACCACCAACTGACGGTGCCACGTCGACAAACTCATTTGTATGTGCGAGCTCGCAGAGGAGACCGTCACGGTAGATGTTGAATCCGTAGTTGTTCTTGGCAGTGCCATCCCATGTAAGGACGATGTTATCACCATTGGTGACAGCATGCACATTGGTTGGGACGTTGGTCGGAGCAGCATTGCCGCAGCCGTTGTTGCCTGCATAAAGAACTCCCTCAGGGATATTGTTCGAGTTACCATCATACTGATAAACGATGTTGCCTGCTGAATCTTTAACCTTTATTGTAAGAGCGACATTCTCAGTGCCAGGTTTCCATGCAAACGAGACCTTACCAAGTGTCACGTTGATGTTGTAAGTTGCAGGAGAACTGCTTGTCATGGTGAATCTGTCGATTTCCTGACCAGCGCCATCGTATGCAACCATGTAGCCGTTCTTCCAGCCGCCCATGTTTGTTGTTGTGCCGATGATCTTCCATTGGCAGGTAGGACCGAATGACTCAGTATCTGAGCCGAAAGCACCGTTAACGCCTTCTTTCACAGCAAAGACTCTGTACTCGAAAGTGCTGTAGCAAGGGACATTTGAATCGACGAAGCTCATGCTTGCACCTGGAGTCGGGTTGTCGACACTGTGGATAACCACGCCGTTTCTTGTCACAACAATCTTATCGAGTGACGAGACAGTCTGGTTATTCAAGGTCTTGTTCGGGTTGGTCCATGTGATGGTAGCTTCCTGTGCCACGTCGCTAGTCTTGGTTGCAGTGACATTGGTAGGAGCCTGAATTGTATTGTTGTATACGTATGTCGGTACATAGTTGAAGATAGCTGCTGCGCTAGTCGCATAGTCAATAGCATCAACTGCATAGAAACCATCGCTTGAGCCGCTCCATCCGAAGTTGAAGTGCATGAGGTCATCCTCATCATAACCGTCGCACACAAAGGCGTGACCGCCACTTGAGCTCTGACCTGAGTAATAAACCGGACGACCGAGGTCGAATTCAGCTTTCAATTTTGCATTCCAGTTAGTAAGAGAATATGAGTTTCTGCTCAGTTTCTGGCAATGATCATAATCGAAATACTGTGCCATAGCACCAGGAACGAGGTCGGAATATGTTCCGCTACCATCCCAGTCGAATGTCATATCTGTTGCCACTGCGCAATGATAGAGCAATGTGGCGACAGCCTCAATCTGCTCCTGTGTTGCGTTACCCAAAGAATTAGGCATGAGTTCCCAATGATATGTTGTAGCACCGAAATTGGCATATTGGTAACCATAATTATAATATGTAGGACCGTATCCTATGCAGTTGTATCCGTGTTCACCTTCGCCCTGGAGCGGATGATTCCAATACTTCATCACCTGACCCATTGCTGTAGCGACGCAACCTGCATAGCAACGACCGCCAGGACCTGTCTGACCGCCCATCACTGCTGGAGCATAGAGGTTATATGGGCTATTCTGGTTCCACTTAGTCTGTACGAGTGGTCCCACTGTTCCGCCTCTGTTGTTGCTCATCTTTCCGCAGTTGCGAAGCGATGTCCATGCGCCGACAACATCAGGCGTTGGCACGATATTCTTTTCAATGGCATAGCTGATACTGTTTTTGTATGTCTCGAGCATAAACATTGCGCCATTATACGGGTTGCTGGCATCAAATGCTCCTTCGTTCGAATAACCGAGGATAGGAGTCACATTGTCTGATGCTGCGACAATCACGAAACCTTCGTCACCGAAGTTGAAAACGTAAGCGCAAGGCTGACCGTTGTCTGATGTAACTGTGTAGTACAGCTGCAAATCAGCTCTTGTCATGTCAAACTTCGCCTGGACAAACATCTGTCCTAACGATTTAGCTGTATTCACATCGACAGGATTTGCAATAACCGTTCCAATGCCGATAATTACAGCAATTACTAAAGATAATAACTTTTTCATTTTGATTAAGATTAAATTAATAATTTGATTTTACTTATTCTATTACTGATATTTTCTGTGTTGTCGAGCCGTTCAGCGCCTGAATCTTCACCATGTAGATACCGCTTCCGAACTCTTTCATATTGATAACGCACTCGTCACCGTTGATATTTTCCTCATAAACCTTTTGTCCGACAAGGTTATACACCTCAACGGTATTCAAATCCTGAGCTTCGATTCTAAGATTGCCGTTTGTCGGGTTAGGATAAATACGAGCATTTATTGAGTTTTCAGCCACAGCTGCCACCATCACGACCACATAGTCGATATTGCCGCTTGTCAAAGCATAATTCGACTCACAAGCCGAGCTGTAGGCTGTCACCTTGTAATAATATGTTCCATTTGCGACAGCGTCGAAATATTCGTGGACATCGCCTGTCACATTGCCGATTTCAACATATTCGTCACCGTCATTGCTTCTGTAAATCTTGAATTTTGACGGAGAATAGTCGCAATTCCATGTCAAATGTGCTCCGCTCTGTCCTCCCTGATATGTAAACTCACCTGTAAAGCCCGTTGGAGCGGTGCAGTTCGGGCAGTCGTTATTACCCGAATAAATCGTTCCGTTGAGCTGTGTCGATGAGCCAGAGAACGCATAAGCATTCTGGTTTGCCGAGTCCTTTAACGTGAACGTCATGGTTTGTACCGCCGTATTTGGAGCCACCCAATTGAGTGTAAAACCACCTTCAGGCATCTGGAATTTTACCGACAACGGTGTCGAGTTAGCCATGGTAACAGTCTTGAAAACTACGCCGTTAGCACCAATAAATTGCAGCGCTCCGCCGTTCCAACCCTGGAAATTGGTTGTCGTTCCGACGAGTTTCCATGTGCAGTTCGGTCCGACTATCGCAACCTGTGAGAATTCTTCACCTTCTAAATTATTGTTGTAACCGACAATTGTATATTCGTATGCGCCGTAATCAGCGACAGCATCCTCGTATGTCATGACATCGCCAGCCTGAACATTGGTGAAAGTATGGATTGTCACGCCATCACGTTTCAAAACGACCTGCTCTGCCGATGCAAGGGCGGCACCCGACATTGACTGTGTAGGCAATGTAAAGCTTACAACAACTGTCTTGGTGATTGCGTCTTCCGGAGCAGCAGTCATTGTAGTGATAGCCGGCACCATAACATCGTAAATATAATCAGGAATCATATTTAAAATCACTCTCTGATAAGTATTGAAGCTGCCGTTACCGGTATTCAAAGCGTCAATTGAGTAATATGTGTTGTTGTATTGACCGCTCCATCCCCAGTTGAAATGGAACTTACGCTGGTTGTTGTAGCCATCGCAGTTGAATGCGTGACCACCGTCATTGCCCTGGCCAGCATAGATTGTAGGAATACCGTGATCGAAGCTCTCGATGAGCATATCTTCCCATTCGGTCAATGAGAAATCATCACGATATTTAAGATTAGTGCATGATCCATATCTGAAATGTTCAATCAATGCATTCACAGCGTCTCCAGTCTGAGCTCCACTACCATCTGGAGAATAGTTCATATTCACTGATATACCGCAATGATACATCAACAATGCTACAGCCATACCGCCAGCATTAGCTGATGAAACCGAATTTGGCATTATCGACCATTGGTAAGTCGTTTCACCGAAGTTTGCCGATAAGGTGGCACCATTTCCAGGATATGAACTTGTGTTGTACGAATGCTCACCAACACCAGTCTCAGGCCAGTTCCAGAACTTCATGCACTGACTCATAGCGGTAGCCACACAACCAGCATAGCAGTGGTTATTTGTCCAATAGCTGTTACATGCCGGTGCATAGTAATTATAAGGCCAATCCTGATCCCATGTGGTAGCCAATAGAGGCTGCACAGCCTTGTCCATTCTGGTCTTCATAATGACGCCTTCCTTACGGAGAAGATCCCATTGCTCAACGACATCAGGTTCCGCAACTAATTCATTGTCAATAGCATACTGAATCTGTCTGCCATAATGACTGAGATAATATCTCATTCCATCAGGGATGGCGTTAATATCGAAAAGGTCGTCCTCGCCATAGCCTAAAACCGGATATGCACGGTCGTCGGCGGCCATCACGACAAAACCATTGTCATAGTTAAAAACATAAAGATAGGCAACGCCTTCATCGTTACTCAAAGTGTAAACATGCTGTACATCGGTAATGCCTTTAGCCGATACAACATTGTTTTTCAAATACTTAGCTCCAAGTTCCTTTGCCGTGTTGACGTCGACAGGATTTGCGATCATCTGTCCTGCGAACACCGCGAGAGCTGCAATAACAAGTAAAAATTTCTTCATTTTTCAGTATTTTTTATTTTCTATTATTCTGTCCGATTTTTTTCTTCAAAAACGTAATTTATTGTCGCTTAATTATTTATATTTATTTATCATAATTAATTTTTAAGCTGTAAAAATACAAAAAATTTTCATACGACGCTCATTTTTTTTCGTATTTTTGCATTTTAAAAATGAAAAATCCCCGAAATGGAGCATAAATACTACGATTTTTACATGCGTTTCCCGAGTGAGGACGACGCGCTGAAGGCCAAAGATTTTTATTACAAGACCCACCGCCCACGCATTGGAGGCGAGTTCAAGATCAACAGCAACGGAGTATGCTCACTCTCGTTGCAAGACGAATGCGAACTTATCACCGACCTCTACCCTTTCGGAATGACACGCTACATCGTGGCCGACAACTTCCACGGTGTGCGTCGCGAACACGGCAAGGACATCTTCGATTTCTTCACCGACAGCGACAAGTATTTCTGCTGGGATTTGAACGACCAAGTGTTTGAGAAGCTCAACGATTTCTTGAAAAACGAGATACATAACGACGGATTCAAACCCGAAAAAGGCAAACACGCCCCGTTCGTCCAACGCACGCTCGACAGCATGGGTATCGACGACCTCTACAACATGCTGAATGTCGACGCCCCGGGTCTCGATATCTAATCCTTCGCCCTCGGATCAGGCAAAATCTCCATTTTAGCAAGTTTTTGCACCTCAATGCTCGGGTGACCGAACTCTTCTGTAATCTTTCCAAGCATCAGATATGTTCCATTTCCTTGGAAGGGATAGGTTTTCAGCACATTCGGGAAGACGGTGGCATCGAACACGTCGCCGTTGGCATCCAAAAAGTTGGCGAAATGCATCAGCTCGCCCTTGCTCGTCTTCACATACTTCAGACTGACCAGATGTCCGAGCATACGGTGCTGACTGCCAACGTGTTGCATCATGTTTTTTGCAAACACCTCTCCCCTGAAACGCGTCTTCAGCATGTCGAACCACGTCAACGTGACGGGGAAGCCAAACAGTTCTATCTCGTCGTAAGCATCCTCGAGAGGCTCCGTCTTCATCGCAGGCAACCTGAAGTCGTCGGGGGTCTGAATCAGGCCTCGCATGCCGTGGAACTTATTACGGTAAGAACTCATCTTTCCGTGATAAGCATGAGCTTCCCAAAGAAGCGCGGGCTTGCCCTTGCCCGTGAACGCGAAGGCACCGCTGCGGATCAAGATCACCATTTGCTCCATCTTGGGCCGCAGACGCTCCATGAAGTCGGCAAGCCCGCGATATCGGCCGCTGGTAAGTCGCTCATTGACAATAGCTTGCGCAAACTCCGCCTCCAAGCCCTGCAGATGCACGAAGCCGACATAAGCAGTCTTGCCATGAAGCGTGGTCAGACATTCGCTCATGTTGACGCAAGGCGTATGCACCACGCCACCTTGTCGACGCAACTCATTGAAATACACCCATGTAGGATAAAAACCACCAAAGTTGTTGATCACCGCCACCTGAAACTCGAGCGGAAAATAAGCCTTCAAAAACAAGCTCTGGAAGCTCTCCACGGCATACGAGGCGGAGTGCGCCTTCGAGAACGAATAACCTGCAAACGACTCGATCTGCCGCCACACCTCGTTGGTCACGGCATCGCTGTAACCCCTTGACTTACAGTTATCAAAGAACTTCTTCGTAATCTCCAGCATCTCGTCTTTGCGACGACTTTTATGGTTCATCATCCGGCGCAGCACGTCGGCATCACCGAGGTCGAGGCCCGCGAAGTGATGGCACACCTTCAAAACGTCTTCCTGATAAACCATCACGCCGTAGGTCTCCTCGAGCTGTTCCTTGAGCACAGGATGCAGATAATCAATATGTTGCGGGTCGTGAAAACGCTGGATATACTGCCTCATCATGCCTGATTTCGCCACTCCGGGACGGATGATGGAGCTCGCCGCGACAAGCGTTTTATAGTCGTCGCAACGCAGTTTCCTCAGCAGACCTCGCATAGCAGGACTCTCGATGTAAAAACAGCCGTTTGTTTCGGCGTTTCGGAGAAGGTTTTTTACTTTTTCGTCTTTCTTGAAATCTTCAACGCGGTGGATGTCGATGCTCACGCCACGGTTTTTCTTAATCATCTCCACCGCATCTTTGATGTGCCCGATGCCGCGCTGACTGAGGATGTCGAGTTTCTCAACCCGCAGACGCTCAGCGACATACATATCCCACTGCGTCGTCGGGAAGCCCTTCGGAGGCATGTCGAGGGCCGAGAAACACGTTATCGGGTCTTCGGTGATAAGCACGCCGCCGGCATGGATGGAGCGGACGTTCGGGAAGTCGAGGATGTGCTGCGCGAGGTCGAAGACCGAGCGCATAATGGCGTTCTGGTTGGCGTAACGCTCAGGACAACGGCAGAGGTTGTCGAGCTCGTTCTTCGGCAAGCCATGAACCTTTCCCAACTCCCGTAAAACCGAGCGGTCACAGAAGGTGGTGGTGGCTCCGAGCAAGGCCACATGACGCTCAGCATAACGATTGAAGATATAACGATGCACCTCGTCGCGGTCCTTCCACGAATAGTCGATGTCGAAGTCGGGCGGACTGCTTCTTTTCGGGTTCAGAAATCGCTCAAAATAGAGGTCGAGACTGATGGGGTCGACGTCGGTGATCTGCAGGCAATACGCCACTATGCTGTTAGCTCCGCTTCCGCGGCCGACATGATAGATCCCGCGTGACATCGAGTACCTCACAATGTCGGCCGCGATGAGGAAATACGATGAAAACTGCATCCGCTCAATGATATCCAGCTCTTTCTCGATGCGACGGTACGCTTCCTTGTTCTGCAAACCATAGCGGTATTTCATGCCTTCGAAGGTCATCTGCCGCAAGAGTTCGACGTCGTTGTAGACACTCTCGGTGAAACATTTTTTGTTTTTTATCGACTCGAAGTCAAAATCTATACCGCATTGATTTACAATATCTTGCGTCGTTTTTATCATTTCTGGAAAGAGAGCGTAAGCGGCTTTTAATTTCTCCGGCGGAAGCAGAATCTCATCGGCCGAAGCGTGGTTTTCGAGCCTCGAGATAAGTATGTTTTTATCAATCGCCCGAAGGTTTTTATGTATCTCGAATGATTTCTCGTCAAGAAACGTCACTGGCTGCGCTATCACCAGCTTTTCCTGATGATTCCGCAGGTCGGAGGTAATCAGTCGCGACACCTGCGACAGTCGAATGCCAAGATATTCATTATCAGCGAGTTGCGACAGTTTTCTTTTCCCGAAGGGATAAATCACAAAAACGTTGTTCCACTTCGGCGCGTCGACATTATAAGGCAGCTTGCTGATGTTATGCAGCGTCAGCGTCTCGTTAATCTCGCGGAAACCCTCGTTATTCCTGGCAATCGCGATATACATAAACTCATCGCCGTTACGGAACTCGCAGCCTGCGATGGGCTTGATGCCGTATCTCTTGCATTCGAACACGAAATCGACGATTCCCATGGTGTTGTTGATGTCGGTGAGAGCCATCGCCGGGATGTGCATAACACTCGCCTGCTCCACCAAATCCTCAATGGAGACAGTGCCGTAGCACAGACTGCAATATGACCGAACATTCAAATACATAACTTGCCAATAGCCAATAGCTAACAGCCAATAGCCCTGAATACTGCATTCTTTCCAAATCTTTTTCTAATTTTATCTAAGGCGCCATAGAGATTCGTCATCTCGGCGGTATCGTCAAATAAATCAAGCTGTTGCGTGCCTCCGACGAGGCTGCTGAACCTCACTCCTATCAGTCGGATGAGCAGTCGGCGGTCGTAGAGCCTATCGAAAATGTCGTATACCGTATTTAATAATAGGTGGTCGAACGAGGTGTACTGAATCTGCCTTTGCATTGTGTGGGTGTCGAAATTCGAATAGCGAATCTTCACTGTGACGCAGCCCGTGAGCTTGGTCTGGGCGCGCATCTCAAACGCCAGCCGTTCCACCATCCTGGCGAGCACGCTCTTCAGAAGAACAATGTCGATGGTGTCGTTTTCGAAGGTATGCTCCTTGCTCAGCGACTTCTGTTCCTCGTAGGGCTGCACCGGCGTGGTGTCGATGCCGTTGGCTTTCTTCCAGATCTCCATGCCGTTCTTGCCAAGTGCCTGACTGACAACGACATCGGGCATCTGACGGAAGTCGCCGATGGTGGCGATTCCCATCGAACGCAGCAGCTGATACGTCTTGTTGCCGACCATCGGGATCTTGCCTATCGACAGCGGGTCGAGAAACGCATGAACCTGCGGATGCAGCACCTGCAGCTCGCCGCAAGGTTTTGCCTCGTCGGTGGCTATCTTCGAGACGGTCTTGTTCTCCGAAAGTCCAAACGATATTGGCAGTCCCGACTCTTTCATTATGGTCTCGCGCAGCTCGTGCGCCCACTTGTAACATCCGAAGAAACGGTCCATCCCGGTGATGTCGATGTAATGTTCGTCGATACTGGTCTTCTCGAAGACAGGCGCACGGTCGGCGATTATCGCCGTCACGAGGCGCGAATACCGGCTGTAAAGCTCCATGTCGCCCGCGATAAACACCGCCTGCGGACACAGCTGCCGCGCAAGCCGCATCGGCTGCGCGGAATGCACCCCGAACCGCCGCGCCTCGTAGCTGCACGTCGACACCACGCCCCTGTCACCCATGCCACCCACGATGACCGGACGACGCTCCAAAGTAGGATTTATCAGGCGCTCCACCGACACGAAAAAGGTGTCTAAATCTAAATGTAATACGGTTCTTTCCATTTCTAGTTTAAAGTGTAGAGTTTAAAGTTTAAAGCAGTTTAAAAGTTTCATCAAAGCGCTGCTTCAATAACCAATAAACAATAACCAATAACCTTTTTAAAAATATTTTTTACATTTTTTATTTTCGTATTAAATTTCTTTGTAATTTTGACGTGTTTTTAATCAAATATTGCGACGAAAAATTAGTCATTATTTTAATACGTGTCAAGAAAAATTTTAAAAATTTTGCTATGTTATTCAGTACCAATATAAAATTCTTGCGCAAAAGGCGCTCCAAGACGCAGGACGACGTCGCCACAGCGCTCAACATGAAGCGTTCGACGCTCAGCGGATACGAGAACGAGGTGTCGGAACCTAACATCGAGGCACTCATCTCCCTCTCGAAATACTTCAACATCGCCATCGACACACTAATAAAGGTGGACCTCACCCAGATCGGCGAATTCCAGCTCAGCCAGCTCGAACGCGGCTACGACGTGCACATCAAAGGCAGCAACATCAGGGTGCTGGCCACCACCATCGACAGCAGCAACCGCGAGAACATCGAACTCGTCTCAGAACGCGCAAAGGCCGGATATACAACGGGTTACGCCGACCCCGAGTACATCCGCATACTCCCGACGTTCCAGCTGCCGTTCTTATCGAAAGAACGCAAATACCGCACCTTCCAGATCAGCGGCGACTCGATGCTGCCTATCCCCGACAAGTCGTACGTCACCGGCGAATATGTCCTCGACTGGCACGACATACGCGACCGTCAGGCCTACATCATCCTCACCATCGACGACGGAATCGTCTTTAAAATCGTTGAGAATCACATCGATAAGGGCTACCTGAAACTCCACTCGCTCAACCCGGTCTACCGTCCGTTTAAGATTCACGTCAGTGAGATAAAAGAGGTGTGGCGATTCGTGCATTACATCAGCTCTGAGATGCCCGAAGGGATGAGCATGAACATGCCTCGCGAACAGCAGCTCATCGACACCATCAACGACCTGAAGAAGCAAGTTCGAGCCATCCAGATGAAATTGGATTTGTAAAAAAATCGAAAATTTTTGGTTTTTTTCAAAAAAAGATATAACTTTGCATGATTTTAGGATTGCAATTCCTTAATTTGGAATTTTAATTTTAAATTTTAAATCTTGAATCTTTAAATTAAAAAAATATGAAAAAACTATTCTTATCATTGATGCTTGTTGCAGCATTTGCAATGAGTTTCGTGAGTTGTGAAAAGAAGACCACCGAGTCGGAGACACACTCACAGACATTCACCTTAGGTGAGACATCGTACTCAATCGATAACGCCATCACCATCGAGAACATCCAGTACAACGGCAGTCAGAACTACAACGCCATCGTGTTGTCACAAAGTCAGATGACCGGCGAAAATGGCGGCAAAGGCGAAGGCGTCGTCATCGTGTTCCAAGGCGCAATCACAGCAGGAACCTACAACCCGACATTCGACCCGTACAACCCTACAGTCAGCTTCCCGAAATATTTCGTGGCAGAACTCGAAGTTGAAGACATCGTGAACTTCAGCATCGACGACCTCATGAGTCAGGAAGATGTTTATGTAGCAAGCGCCGGCTCATTCACACTCGAGATGGATGGTGACATATTCACAATCACAACCGACGGCATCGAAGTTGAGAAAATCAGCGACCCTGCAATCATTGAGACATCATCAGTCGACTACGAAGGCGACGTCGACAGATACATCCTCGCAACAGTGGAGGAAGGTAACTTCAACGGCACCAACATCGTGACAGCCGGCTGGACAAGATACCAGATTATGTTCGTCCAGACCAACATCGTTGCATTCATCACCGAAGCAGGCGACATGATCGGCTACACAACGACAGCATCATTCAACAACGGCATCCCGGAGGGCACCTACACTATCGATAACTCACACCAGTTTATCTATGTGGAAGGCATGAACATCAAGGCTCCGAAGTTCGCATCAGGCGGTGAGATGACGGTCACCAAAGACGGTGAGATCTACACCATCGACATGACAGGTCTGGTATTCGACGGCATGGCCGGAACATCGGCACTGCATTACGTCGGCACAATGCCTTACTTCGAATTCCCATTCTAAAAGGAAATCCTAAGTAAAATAAGGCGTCATTCTTTCGAGTGACGCCTTATTTTTTTTAAAAACCGTCTAAACTATTAAACTTTTAAACTCTTAAACTACTTCCCCCAATAGTGGAAGTCATCCAACTCCTTCAACAGCTCATTCACTGCCGCCTCGAGCTGCTCATCGACGCCCTGGGCGAGCTTCTCAGGAGTGTTCTTAACCTTGATATCAGGCTCTAACTGACTGTTTTCCAGATAGTTACCTTCTTCGGTACGATATCCCACAACTGGCAAGCCGAAATACAAGCTATTATCCTGCAAAGTCTCCCAAGTGACGCTGCTCATGGTACCCGGGACAGGCATTCCGACGAGCTTGCCGATGTGTTTGTACTTGTAAACCCAAGGTGTTCCGTGGGCGTTGCTGTAGTTGGCCTCGCCAATGATCATAATCGAAGGCTTCACATAACGACGCGACGGCATCACGCAGGCCACGCTGTCGCGGACCACCTGCTCAAGGTATTTCTCGCCAGAGAAAAGAATCTCGATATCTTCGTGCAGACGGCCGCCACCGTTGAAACGGGTGTCGATAACGATGCCTTCGCAAAGGTTATATTTTCCTAAGATATCGGCATAGACATCGCGGTAGCTGGCGTCGCCCATGCTCTTGATGTGGACGTAGCCCAGACGGCCATTCGAAAGGCTGTCGACGATATGCGCGTTGCGTTTTATCCAGCGTTTGTAGAGCAAATCGATCTGAGCGCCACGCGAGATAGGCTTCACCACCTCGTCCCAGCGCTTCTTACTCTTCGGACTGTAAATCGAGACCAGCACGTTCTTTCCCGATTTCTTGTTAAGCAGCGGGAAGTAGTCCTCGCCTTTCTTAATCTCAACGCCGTCGATCTTTTCGATGATGTCGCCCGCCTTGACTTGTGACGTCTTCTTGTCGAACGGACCATAATCCAACACTTCTTCGATCTTCAGACCGTCTTTGTCGTAACTCCAGTCGTAGAGAAGTCCAAGTTGTCCGGTAGCGTCACCGTTTGAGCCACCGCCACGATAGCCTGAGCCTGAATGCGAAACATTGAGCTCACCAAGCACCTCGCTCAGCAAGTCTGCAAAATCATAGTTGTTGTTGATATGTGCCAAGAACGGATAAAAATCTTTCTTAATCTGCTCAAAATCAGCGCCGTTATGGTCGCGACGGAACAGACGTTTGCTTTCCTGCAGGAAGACGTGGTTGTACATGTATTCGCGCTCAGCGGCATGGTCGAGCAACATGGTGGCATCATATTTAATAGGTGTAGCCTTGCCGCCTTTGGTATCGATCTTCTGAAGATTTCCGCCCGAAAGCACGTAGATGTTATCACCTTTTTTATTTAATACAAGTTGAGCGCCACCAGCATCGAGTTTCTTCAAAATCTTCGTCGACTTCTCACGGACGTCGAGTTCCCAAAGGTCGTAACCCTTCTCGAAAGAGCTCAAGAAATACAGTTTATCACCGTCTTTCGACAAAACAGCGCCCGACAGACGCGACGACATCGGAGTGAGACGCACCACACGCTCGTCGAGTCTATCTAATTCAATATCAATGGTTTTCGGCTTTGCCTCTTCTTTTTTATCTTTACCATCTTTTTTATCCTTCTTATCCTCCTTATCCTTCTTATCACCTTTATCTTTCTTGTCATTCTCCTTCTTCCAAATCTCATATTCTTCCTTCGAAAGCATGAATTTATCGTAAGCCTCCTGATTCATGAAGCAGATAAAAGCGTCGTTCTGGCTGCCCCATGAGGCGTGAGAGCGCATACCATAGCGGTTTGAGCCGAAAACGATTGCGTTGCCATCTAAAGCCCAGCTAGGATCGCCGGTGATGTAGCCGTCGTTGGTGATGTTGTAAATCTTCATGTCGCCATCAGCCGATACGATGCCCACATCAGAATACGGGTCGCGCATGTTGGTGATAAGCGTCAGGGCGAACCATTTGCCGTCGGGCGACCATTGATAATCGAACGGATTAGGACTTGAGCCATAATGCTGCGTACCATCGGTGATCTGACGTACTTTTTTACTATCTAAATTGATGACTTTCAAGAATTTACGATCTTCGATAAAAGCTATCTCCTTGCCATCAGGCGAGAACTGCGGCATCGTACGCTCAACGCCATCGTCACCAAACAACGATTCTTCTTCAATCAGCGTGGCATAAGCGAAGTTAATGTCTTCCTTGCGAGGCATCTTGGCGATATACAGGTTGTAGTAACCGTCGCGCTCCGAGGTGTAGACCAGTTTCTTTCCGTCGGGCGAGAACGAAGGATCGGCCTCTGCCTCAGGAGTATGTGTGATTTGCTTTGTGGTTTGATACTCGTCGGAGGTAACAAACACCTCTCCGCGCGACACGAAGGCGATCAAGTTGCCATCTGGGGTTATCGTGAGGTCGGAAGCACCACCGAACTTACCGCGCTCAGGGACGTTCTCCTGGTCGTTAACGATTTGAATATCAACCTTTTTAGGCTCCTCGCCTATCTTCTGAGTGTATATCTCGCCCTGGTATCCGTAGCACAGCGTGCCGTCGGTGGCGACGCTCAGGAAACGCACCGGATAGGTAGGAAAATCAGTTATCTTCTGCGGCTCGGAGAGATTCGGCCAGGTCATCATATACACGTTCTGACTGTTACGTCCCGCCGGCTCGCTGAGGTAGACAAACGACTTATGGTCGGGCATGAACACCGGATCGCGGTCCTCGCCCACGTTTGTGGTTATGATGGTATGTGTCTTATCCTTTGCAGTGTAATATACGATGTCGCGCGCCACCGACGACACCTGATGTTTGCGCCAGATGTTCTCGCTGCCTTTGCGGTCGTAGTAAAGGAACGACTCGCCGTCGGTATCGAACGACACCGAGCACACCGTCGCTGCCGTGACCTGCTCCGGACGGCCGCCTTCGACCGACACCTTATATAATTCTGTGAGCCAGGCCGAGGCAAACTGCGCGTCTTTGGCGTCTTTCTGAATCATCGCGCTGTAGTAAATCTCAGTGTCGTCGGGTGAAAACGACAACGGGGTCTCTACGGCCGAGTTCGTCGTCACTCGTTTCGCCACGCCTCCTTCAGCGGAGACAATGTAGATGTCGAAGTTGCCGTTTCGGTCGGTAGCGAAGGCAATCTTCGAGCCGTCGTGCGACCAAATCGGACAATAGTCATAGGCCGACGAAGTGGTTAGCTGTCGAGCCGTACCACCTTGACTGTCAACGATATAGATATCGCCTTTATAGGTAAAAGCAATTTTATCGCCTTTAGGCGAAATCTGGTTGTAACGCATCCAAAGCGGCTGCTGGGCAAACGAAATGATGGTCAAAAATGACACAAACAATGCAAGGAATAATTTTTTCATAGAAATTAATTTTTACGGTGCAAAATTAATAAAAAATTTGTAATTTTACATTTTCAAAATTCTATTAGAAAAATGAAATTAAATCTTAAGCAACCGATAGCGTTTTTCGATTTGGAGACGACGGGTTTGAACATTACGCACGACCGCATCGTAGAGGTTAGTGTATTGAGAATCAATGTGAATGGCGAGGAAGAGCAGCGCACGTGGCGTATCAACCCGGGCATCCCTATCCCGCCCGAGACGACAGCCATACACGGCATCAGCGACGCCGATGTGGCGAACGAAAAGACGTTTAAACAGGCCGCTCCCGAGATTTCGAAGTTTTTCGGCAACTGCGACCTTGCAGGATATAATATTTTGAAGTTCGACCTCCCGCTTCTCGTTGAGGAATTCATCCGCGCAGGCGTCAACTTCGACCTTAAAGACCGCCAGCTCATCGACGTGATGAACATCTTCATGAAGATGGAGCCCCGCACTCTGAAAGGCGCCTATCGTTTCTTTATGAATAAGGAGTTCGACAACGCCCACTCAGCCAATGCCGACACCTTCGCAACCTACGAGGTTCTGATGGCTATGCTCGACCGCTACAAAGACACCGAATACACTGATTTTAAAGGAGTTACGTCAAAACCTATCGTGAACGACATGAACGAGTTGGCACACTTCTCATCGCATCACCAGAATGCCGATTTGATGGGACAAATCGTTTACGACGAGCAAGGAAAGGCTGTATTTAAGTTCGGGAAACATAAGGACGAGCGTGTAGAAGATGTGTTCAAAAAAGAGCCGCAATACTACGATTGGATTATGAAAAGCGATTTTCCGGAATATACGAAAAGAGTTGTTACTAAGTTAAAATACCCAGATAGAAACATAAATTTTTAAAATATGAAAAGATTAGCATTTCTTACCGTTTTGATGACATTGTCATTGCTCGGTTTTGCACAGCAGGACTGGTTCGGCTTCAACAGATACAAAGCCGCCAACAAAGAAATAATCGACAGCGCGAATTATCCGAAAGTAGTATTTATGGGCAACTCCATCACCGACTATTGGGCTTATTATCATCCTAACTTCTTCACCGACAATAACTTCTGCTGCAGAGGCATCAGCGGACAGACCTCATCGCAGATGCTGGTGAGATTCTCGGCCGACGTCATCGCTTTACACCCGAAGGCAGTGGTCATCATGGCGGGCACCAACGACGTGGCACATAACGAGTATTACGTTGAGCCTCAACAAGTTGTGAATAACATCATAGCGATGTGCCAGCTTGCAAAAGCCAACAAAATCACTCCATTTATAGCTTCGATTCCGCCATGTGCAGAGTTCGTATGGCGCAAGGAGATCCGCAACGCCGGCGAGACAATAGTGGAAATCAACAAAGAGCTGAAGGCATACGCCAAGAAGAATAAAATCAAATACATCGATTTCCATTCGGAGTTTGCCGACAAAAACAACGGTTTCCCGAAGAAACTCAGCGACGATGGCTGTCATCCTAATCCCGACACATACTACACCATGGAAAAGATGGTGATGAAAGCGCTTAAGAAAGTGGTGAAATAATTTTTCGAAAAATAATCGTCACATTAAAAATAATTTTTATCTTTGCATAAAATTCTTTTAACATCAAAATAGGAATAGTATGGAAGAAAATGAAAAGATGAACAATCGTGAGGAATTGTTTTCGAGACCGGTACGTGCAGGAAAACGCACCTACTTTTTCGATGTAAAAGCAACTAGAGGTGACGAGAAATACATCACCATTACTGAGAGCAAGCGTCGTTTCAGCAATGAACAGAACCGCTTTTTCTATGAGAAACACAAGATTTTCCTTTACAAGGAAGATTTCGAAAAATTTGCCAACGCACTCAAGGAAACCCTTAATTTCATTGAGACTGGCGAATATCCTGAAGGTTATTTCGACGAGCCGAAAGGCTACGATGAGCCAAACGACACCGAGATGAAAGACGATGTCGAAGACTGGTTCAACGACATGGAGAAGAAATAGTGTAGAGTTTAAAGTTTAGAGTGTAGAGTTTAGAGTAGGGATGCACCGAGTGCGTCCCTATTTTTTTGCCATTTTTTATTTTAAAAAATACATATGTATTTGAAAATATTTCGTATCTTTGTACGTTTGAATTAATACATAATTTTTAGCAATGGGAAAGATTATCGCGATAGCAAATCAGAAGGGCGGTGTAGGCAAGACGACCACCGCGATAAACCTGGCGGCGAGCCTGGCGGTGTTGGAACACAAGACATTACTTATCGATGCGGATCCGCAGGCTAACTCCACCTCGGGCGTGGGCTTCGACCCGAAGACGATAGATGCAAGCATCTACGAATGCATCATCGACAACATCGACCCGCGTACCATCATCAAGGAGACTGAGACGCCTAACATGTACCTTCTGCCGGCACATATCGACCTCGTGGGAGCGGAAATCGAGATCATCAACGTTCCGCAACGCGAGCAGATGATGCGCAAATGCCTCGCGCCAATCAAAGACGAATATGATTTCATCATCATCGACTGCTCACCGTCGCTGGGTCTCATCACCGTAAACTCGCTGACGGCCGCCGACTCGGTGATAATCCCGGTGCAATGCCAATATTTCGCCCTCGAAGGCCTCGGCAAGCTGCTCAACACCATCAAGATAGTGCAGTCACGCTTTAACCCCGACCTCGACATCGAAGGCATATTGCTGACGATGTTCGACAGCCGTACACGTATCTCGAAACAGGTCGTGGATGAGGTGAAGACACACTTCCAGACCATGGTATTCGACACCATCATCAACGTGAACACTCGTCTCAGCGAGGCGCCGAGCTACGGACACACCATCATCATGCACGACGCGGCAAGCACAGGAGCAATCAACTACCTCAACCTTGCTAGAGAGATTTTACAACGTAACGACTTAGAAAATGACGACACAGAACAAGCATAGAGGTCTCGGTCGCGGCCTCGACGCCATACTGCAGAGCCCTGAGACCGACATCACATCGGCCGACATCTCGGGAAACTACGTGGCAGGCGCCATAGCACAGATTGAGATCAACAAAATAGAGACAAACCCATTCCAGCCACGTACCGACTTCGACGAATCAGCTTTAAGTGAACTCGCCGATTCCATTAAGAATCAAGGAGTTATACAACCTGTGACGGTGCGTAAGATGGGCTACGACAAATACCAGCTCATCTCGGGCGAACGCCGTCTGCGCGCATCGAAACTTGCAGGCTTGAAGACCATCCCGGTGTTCATCCGCGTAGCTAACGACGAGCAGATGCTGGAGATGGCGCTCATCGAGAACATCCACCGCGAGAACCTTAACGCCATCGAGGTGGCAATATCTTATCAAAGACTTCTCGAGGAATGCAAACTCACTCAAGATAAGCTCAGCGAGAAGGTTGGCAAAGACCGTTCAACAGTAGCTAACTTCCTGAGACTGTTGAAGTTACCAGCCGAGATACAGATCGCCATCCGCGACGGATACATCACCATGGGACACGCCAGAGCGCTTGTCAACATCAGCGATAAGTCGAAACAGCTCATAATCTTGAAACGCATCATCGACGAAGACCTCAGCGTGCGTCAGGTGGAGATGCTTGTGAAGGACAAACCGGCGAAACAACCGAAGGCCATAGTGCCCGAAAGCTATAAAGTACAGGCCGAAGCGCTGTCGAAAGCCCTCAAAATGGGCGTGAAAGTCAGTCGCGACAGCAAAGGCAAAGGCTCTTTGACGATAAACTTCAAAAACGACGAGGAGTTTGAGCGGCTGCTCGACTTCATCAACAAAGGAAACTGATAATGAAGCGGTTAGGACTGTTGCTGATATTATCAATCCTCGCCTTGACGGGTCTGAAAGCTCAAGATACGCTCATCTTGAAGCAGGATGCGCCTGTCGAGCCAGTCGTGGTGAAGACAAGACAGCATAGTCCGAAAACGGCGACGTTGTTAGCTTTGATTCCGAGTGCGGGACAGGCTTACAACCGCAAATACTGGAAGATGCCGATAGTGTACGCTGGTTTCGGAGTTACGACATATTTCGCCATCACCAATGGCAACGACTACCATCTTTACCGTGACGCTTACGACTACAAGATGGGAGTCAACACCAACGTGAGCCAGCAAGCACAGGAAGAGGCGGCGAAATATACCGAGGACAACCTCATCACCTTGCGCGACTACTACCGCAGCAACATGGAGCTGAGCTGGATCCTCACCGCCGCATGGTATATAGTACAGATCATCGATGCCAACGTGGATGCGCATTTCTTCTACTACGACATCAACGATGATTTGACCTTACACGTTGAGCCTCAATTCAATAGAGTTGAATACGACCCGACGTTAGGATACGGAAATAATATAGGATTATCATTAAAATTGAATTTTTAAATTTTAAATCTTAAATCTTTAAATGAAAATAGTCATCCTTGGTTACGGCAAGATGGGTCACGAGGTGGAGCAGATGGCTCTGCAACGTGGTCACGAAGTGGCATATCGCATTGATACCGAACAAGATTGGTACTACAACCTCGATGGTATCGCCGACTGCGACGTGGTCATAGAGTTCAGCACTCCCGACACCGCCATCGCCAACATCGAGAAGTGTTTCGAACTCGACATCCCGATGGTAATAGGCACCACAGGCTGGTATGCGCACCTCGACGACATCAAAAACCGCTGCAAAAACGAAGGACACACTATTTTTTATGCGCCGAATTTCAGTCTTGGCATGAATTTTGTTATGAACCTTAATAAGGAGATGGCACGATTCGCGCAAAAATATGATTATCAGCTGGATATCACCGAGACGCATCATATCCACAAGCTCGACAAGCCCAGCGGCACGGCTGTGAAGCTCGCTGAGGACATAATCGAGAACAACGACAACTACGAATATTGGGAGCTCGAGGAAGATGCGCAGGAAAACGACGATAAGATGTTGAGAATCAACGCAATAAGAGAAGGCGAAGTGTTTGGAATCCATGAGATAAAGGCCTTGTCGGAAAACGACGAAATCACGTTGCGACACGAGGCTTTCAGTCGCAAGGGATTTGCCGCCGGCGCCGTCATCGCTGCCGAGTTCATCCAAGGGAAAAAGGGAGTTTTTACAATGGAAGACCTGATAAACAATTGATAATTGATAATTGATAATTGACAGTTGACAGTTGAAAATTGAGAATTCAAAATTATATATAATTGATGGAAATGCTATTGACGATATTGATTCTGCCGCTGGTTTTCTCGATTTGTGCGGCATTTTGTTATAAGTTTTATGACGGCGCCGGCTACAAACGTTCCGATGCCTTCATTCCTTATTATAACCTTTACATCCTGTCGAAGATCATCGGCTGGAACAAATGGTGGTGCTATCTGCTCCTCATCTTCCCTTACATCAACACCTTTATGGCGTTCCTGATGTTCATCGAGCTGGCGAAGTGCTACAACCGCTTCAGCTTCGGCGAGATAGTGGCAGCAGGCTTCTTCCCTTACATCTACTTCCCTGTCTTAAGCAGAAAAGAGATAAAATACCACGACCCGAGAACGACGGTCCGCCCTCCTAAAGGCTGGGTGCGCGACTGGCTCGACTCGATACTCTGGGCCGTATTCGCCGCCTTGATAATCCGCACCTTCATGTTCGAGATGTACACCATCCCGTCGTCAAGTATGGAAGGCACCCTCATGACAGGTGACTACCTCCTCGTGAGCAAGATCGGCTACGGTCCGCGCTTCCCCAACACACCTATCACCTTCCCGTTTGTGCACCACACACTGCCGTGGACAAAATACACCAAGTCGTACATCGAATGGCCTCAGGTCGGCTATTGGCGCCTGCCAGGCTTCACCAGCATCAAACGTAACGACCCGATAGTGTTCAACTTCCCGGCTGGCGACACCTTGAGCGAGGTTTTCCAGAGCAATGTCACTTATTATCAATTGATTAGACAATACGGAAGAGAACGCGTCAACAACGACAAGACTAACTTTGGAAGAATAATCACACGTCCGGTCGACAAACGCGAGAACTATGTAAAACGCCTCATCGCTTTGCCTGGCGACACCCTGCAAATCATCGATGGAGTGGTCTATATCAACGGTGAGATGGGCTATCAGCCACCTTACATGCAGCATAATTATCGCGTCACGATAAACGGTAACAGCTTGAACCCCAGAGTGTTAGAAAAGTTCGGCATCAGCGAAGGCTATAGAACCGCTGTCGCAAACGAGTTCATATTAAACATGAACGCCACAACAGCTGAAGAGTTCGGCAAACAGCCATTCGTAACAGAGGTAAAACGTATCATAACACCAGCAAATGCTGCACCTTCGCAGGAGATATTCCCTAACGACACCACACATTTCAGATGGAATGTCGACAACTTCGGCCCTATCGTCATCCCGCAGGAAGGCGTCACAGTGAAAATCAACCCTGAGAACATCGCGCTTTACTCGAGATGCATCACGGCGTACGAGCATAACACATTGGATATCAAGGATAATAAGATATTTATAAATGGAAAAGAAACAGACGAATATACCTTCGGAATGGATTATTACTGGATGATGGGCGACAACCGTCACAACTCTCAAGACTCGCGTTTCTGGGGTTATGTGCCAGTCGACCATATCGTCGGAAGACCTTTATTTGTCTGGTTCTCAAAAGACAACACCTACGGTAAGATTCGTTGGAACAGATTTTTCAAATTTCCTAAATAAAGGGTTATGACAGAAAACAAAAATAGACTAAGAGTGCCGGCTCCTGTCGAGAAAAAGCTGAAAGAGGAGCCTAAAGTCACAAAGGCGACAAAACCGAAAAAGCCTAAAAAGCCAGAGAATAAGGTCGCCAAACGCCGTAAGGAATCCGACGGAAGAGTCAGGATTTGCTTCGGTATTTTCTTCCTTATCATCGCAATATTTCTGCTCATAGCTTTCGTCAACCCTTACTTCGGCATCTCGCCTAAAGGCCGCTGGCTCAACAGCTTAGGACAGTTTATGAGTAAAGACATGTTCGGCATCGGCACTGCCTACATCATCTTCCTCATCGGACTGCTCGGCACGAGTCTCATCTGGAAAAAAATCTTCATCAGAGCTTGGCTTCTGTGGAAATACGCACTAGTCTGCCTAGTATGGCTTCCGCTGTTCTTAGCATTGATAATAAACAATGTAACTCCTTTAACATCAATCACTTCGGTTGACATTTACTTCGGCGTGGTAGGTCATAAATGCTATACTTTCCTGATGCATTACATCGGATTCGCAGGCGTGATACTGCTTCTCGTCTTCACCGCTTTGATTTATGTCATCTTCACTTTCGATATAAAATTTGATTTCCTTAAGAAAAAAGGAGATGACGACACCGAAGAGCCGACCGTCGATGAGCCTATCGTCGACGCTCCGCCTGTTGTCGTTGATTTGACTGACGATAAGGACGAAGAGGAAGAAGGTGATGATGTCGAGATCACAGTGATTCACAAGCCCGCTGTTGAAGAAACCGAGGATGACGGCTTTGAAGACGTAACGATAGAGAAACCTGCTGAAAAGCCTGATAAAGCTGACGAAGTGGAGATGGAGATTGAGGAACAGATTGAGGAGAAACAGGCAAAAGAGATTGGCGAGCACTTCGGTTTGGACACCGTCTTCGACCCGAAACTCGAGCTCTCCGACTTCAAGCTTCCGCCACTCGACTTGTTGAAAGACTATGGCGACGAGTCGTCGATGGTCGACCGTGAAGAGTTGGAAGCCAACAAGAAACGCATCGTCGACACCTTGGCAAACTATTCCATCGAGATCGACAAGATCAAGGCCACCATCGGTCCTACAGTGACTTTGTACGAGATTGTTCCTGCCGCTGGTGTCCGCATCTCGAAGATCAAAGGCTTGCAAGACGATATCGCGCTCAGCCTGGCTGCATTGGGAATCCGTATCATAGCGCCTATCCCGGGCAAAGGCACCGTCGGTATCGAAGTCCCGAACAAGAAGCCGCAGATTGTGTCGATGCGCACGATTATCGGCTCGGAAAAGTTCCAGAAGAGTGGCTTCGCGCTGCCTTTCGGTATCGGTAAGACCATCTCCAACGAGAGCTACGTGGCCGACCTCGCTAAGATGCCTCACATCCTGATGGCTGGTGCCACCGGACAAGGTAAGTCGGTGGGACTCAACGCGATAATAGCCTCGTTGCTCTATAGCAAGCACCCGGCCGAGCTGAAGTTCATCCTCGTCGACCCGAAGAAGGTCGAGCTCAGCCTGTTCAGGAAGATCGAACGTCACTACCTCGCCAAGCTTCCGGATTCGGAAGACGCCATCATCACCGACGTCCGCAAAGTCGTGCGCACGCTCAACTCGCTGTGCATCGAGATGGACAACCGTTACGAGCTGATGAAAGACGCCGGAGTGCGTAACATCAAGGAATATAATGAGAAGTTCACCAGCCGCAGACTCAACCCTAACAACGGACACCGTTTCCTGCCATATATCGTGGTCGTCGTCGACGAGTTCGCCGACCTCATCATGACGGCGGGACGCGAGGTTGAAGAACCTATCGCTCGTCTGGCTCAGCTGGCACGTGCCATCGGCATACATCTGATCATCGCAACGCAGCGTCCGTCGGTGAAGATCATCACAGGTAACATCAAGGCTAACTTCCCGGCACGTATCGCTTTCCGCGTCATCTCGCGCGTCGACTCGGCCACCATCCTCGACAGCAACGGAGCCGAGCAGCTCGTCGGACGCGGCGATATGCTGATGTCGACGGGACAAGACCTGGTGCGTCTGCAGTGCCCGTTCATCGACACGCCTGAGGTCGAGGCGATATGCGACTACATCGGGTCGCAGCGCGGATACGAAGACGCTTACCTCCTACCCGACTGCCCCGACGAGCAGGACGACGGCGGCCCGAAAGATGCCATGGACCCGAACGAACGCGACCCTCTCTTCGAAGAAGCCGCTCGCATCGTGGTGCAGACTCAGCAGGGCTCGACGTCGATGCTGCAGCGTAAGCTGAAGCTCGGCTACAACCGCGCAGGACGTATCATCGACCAACTCGAGAAAGCAGGCATAGTGGGACCGTTCGCAGGCAGCAAGCAACGCGAAGTGAAAGTCGCGACAGAGTTCGCCCTCGACCAGTTCCTTAAAGATTTGGATTTAGAAGAAAATATAAGAAATAACGGAGTATTATGAAAAAACACATCTTATTGATATTCAGCATCTTAGCATTGACATTCAACGCTAAGGCACAAAACGCGGAAACGCTTTTCAAAAATGCTGTTGATAAGCTGAAATCGTACAATAACATCGAGATTACCTTCGATTACAATATGATCAACACCGAAGCAGGCATCTTCGAGACCATGGAAGGCGCCGGCGTGCTTCAAGGCGACGCTTACGTGTTGCATATCTTAGGCCAGGATATCATCTGCGATGGCACTACAATCTGGACTTACAACGCTGACGCTGAAGAAGTTATGATCAGCGACGTCGACAATGCCGATGGCGGTGGCTCTCCCCTCTCGATAATCAACTCGTACTACGACAACATCACTGCGAAAGTGGTCGATGAAGCAGGAACTACTAAGAAAATCGAGGTAAAACCGTTGTTTTCGGACGAAAATATCGAGAAACTCATCGTCACGCTCAACACAAACACATTGGAGATCAAGGATTTACACGTTTTTGACAAGAATAAAAACGAGTTTGTGTATGTGATCACGAAGTTCCTCACCAACCAGAAACTGCCTGCCGGTTTCTTCACCTTCAAGGAATCCGACTACCCTGACGCCGAAATCATCGACATGAGATAGTGGACAACACGAGGAAACATATCGTCTTTCTGGCGCGGTGGTATCCCCATCGCTACGACCCTATGCTGGGCCTCTTCGTGCAACGCCATGCCGAGGCAGCAGCGCAGTACGACGACATCAGCGTGATTTATGTCCATGCCGATGATCAGATTCAACAGAAATTCGATATCGTCGACGAAACTGTCAACAACGTCTGCACAATCCGCGTTTATTACAGGAAATCCTGGTCTAAAATCATTTCTTTATTCAGGTTTTTTAAAGCCAACAACAAAGCTCTGAAGCTGTTACCCAAGCCCGACATCATCCATGTCCACATCCTTACGCGTCTCGGACTGGTCGCCTTACGGCAGAAACGACTCCACGGCACACCTTATATTATTACAGAGCATTGGTCGCGCTACCTTCCGGGCAACGATTTTAACGGTCTTTTAAGAAAAAAACTGACGAAAACCGTTGTCAGACATGCCTCTGCCGTCACTACGGTGACCGACATACTAGCCAAAGCGATGCAGAGTCACGGCTTGCGCAACGAGAACTACTCCATCGTGCCTAACGTGGTGGATATCAATGCCTTCAAGCCTCAACCGCATCACAACGAAGTGCCGAGAATCATCCATGTGAGCTGTTTTGAAAACAAATCGAAGAATATCACCGGCTTGATTGACGCCTTGCAGATTCTGGAAGAAAGAGACATAAAGTTCCAGTTCACCTTCATCGGCGACGGCATCGATTTCGCGATGATAAAAGATTACGTCAAGAAGCTGCAACATCAGGAAAATCTAAGGTTTACTGGTATTTTGGAAGGCCAGGATTACGTCGGCGAGCTTTCGTCGGGCGATTTCCTGGTGCTTTCGAGCAACTACGAGACTCAGGGCGTGGTGCTTCTCGAGGCCTTTGCCTGCGGCATGCCAGTGGTGAGCACCAATGTCGGCGGAATCCCTGAAATCGTTAACGAAAACAATGGTATCCTAGTGCCGCCGCACGACCCGACGAAGCTCGCCGACGCCATGCAGACCATGCTTCAGACCTATCAAAACTACGATGCTAACACGCTGAGAGACAGCGTAATAAAAAAGTTTTCCAACGAAACCGTCGGAAAACTCCTTAGTTCTCTCTATAAAACCACATTCTAACAAATTCCGCTTGCGGCACATTCAGCCGCAGGCTGCACATTTACAGTCCCATTTTCTTCACGATCTGCTTCACAAACTCAGTGTTTGCGAAGTGACCTGGCTTGTAGGCCGTCACCTTTCCGACAATCGGCATGCCGAGAAGAGTGAGATCGCCCACGAGGTCGAGCAGCTTATGACGTGCAGGCTCGTTGTCGAAGTACAGCGTCACGTTGTTGAGGATACCGCCTTCGTGCACTGCCACTGACTCTTTGTGGAAGAGCTTCGCCACACGTTTCAGATCCTCTTCCGACACCTGTTTCTCGATGAACACGATGGCGTTCGACAGGTCACCGCCTCTGATGAGGTTGTGTGCGAGCAACATCTCGAGCTCCTGGAAGAACACGAATGTTCTGCACATGGCGAAATCGGTCTCAAACTGGCTGATGTCGGCCATGTGAGCCTCTTGAACGTTAAGCACTCCCGACTTATAGTCGACTTTCACGTCGATGCTGAACTTATCAGCAGGTTCAACCACGAGTTCGCAGCCGACCTTAGGGTGTGTATAGACTATTCTTTTAGTGATTTTCAAACATTTACGCTCAGCGTCCTGTTCTTCAATGCCAGCCTCCTTCAACGCTTCGAGAACTATTCTCGAACTTCCGTCAAGGATTGGAGGCTCCTCGCAGTTCAGGTCGATAAGCACGTTGTCGATATTCATAGCTCTCAAAGCCGCCATGATGTGCTCCACGGTGTAGACTTTCACGCCGTTTTGCGCTATGGTAGTGCCACGCGAAGTGTCGACCACGTTGGAAACGCGCGCCTCGACAATAGGCTGACCGAAGAGGTCAACTCTTCTGAATTTGATGCCGTGATTTATATCTGCGGGATGGAATGTCAGCGTGCCGCTCTGCCCTGTATGAAGCCCTGTTCCACTGATGCTGACGCTCTTTTTTATTGTATGTTGTTTTTCCACCATTATTATCAATATCGAAAATATGGTGCAAAATTACAAAATAATATCGTTACTTCGACAATAATTCGTTAAGTTTTTTCTCCAACTCGGCGATTCTGTTCTCCAACTTATCTATATTGCGTTGTCTAACAATGTCTTTCATATATTTTGAATAATCGTAGGCCGGAGCGCCCATAATCGATTTCCCTGGCTCGCTGACGCCCTTTGTCAGACCCGACTGCGGACCGATGATGGTCCTGTCGGCCACCGTGAGGTGTCCCGAGATGCCCACCTGTCCGGCGATGATGCAGTTCTTCCCTACATGTGCCGAGCCTGCTATGCCCGACTGCGCCGCCATTGCAGTGTTTTCGCCCACTTCCACGTTGTGAGCTATCTGGATGAGGTTGTCGAGCTTCACTCCGTTATGAATCCTTGTCGACTCCATAGTCGAGCGGTCGATGGTGGTGTTAGCGCCGATCTCGACGTTGTCGCCCACCAGCACGTTGCCGATCTGCGGGATTTTCTTGTATGTCCCGTCAGGCTGCGGCACAAAACCAAAGCCATCGGCGCCGAGCACCGCGCCTGCATGTATGATGCATTCCTTGCCGATATACGTCATCGCATAGAGCTTCACTCCAGGGTAAAGCACCGTGTTGTCACCGATGACGACGTCATCGCCAATATAGCAAAGCGGGTAAATCTTCACGTTGTTGCCGATCTTGACTCTCTCACCGATGAATGCGAAGGCGCCGATGTAGCAAGCCTCACCGTATTCGGCATCCGATGAGATATAAGCGTTGTCGGAGATACCGACTTTATTATTCGTATATTCCTGATAAATAGCCAATAGCTGAGCAAACGACTCATAGGCATTCGGCACCCTGATCATCGTCGTCTTCACTGGCTCTGTCGGCTCAAAGTCGGCATTCACGAGCACTATCGACGATTTCGTTTCATAAAGATAATGAATATATTTCGGATTTGCCAAAAAACTCAACATTCCAGGTGCTCCGTCTTCGATACGCGCCACGTTACACACCGTCGCCTCGGGGTCGCCTTCCACTGTTCCACCTAAAAGTGCTGCAATCTGCGCAGCTTTAAACTCAACTTTCATATTCTAAATAGTATTAAATTCTTTCTTAATCGCTATCACCGCCTTGTCTATCAACGAGTTATCCATCGAAGCGATAATCTGTGCCATCGTAGGTGCATCGGCATCGGGATTCTCGCTGAAAGCCGCGTTGATGCTCTTCAAAACCTCATCTTTCACGATGACGACATTAAACCACGACGACTCGCTGACGTAGAGCCGCTGTGCCAGATTGTGCTCAAACTCGTCCTGCACGTTCTGAATAAGTGCAAACTGCAGGTCGGTACGCGACATCCCAGGCATAAAGACTCTCTTCACCAATACCGCATAACGGATACGCTCAAGGTATAAAACAAGCCTCTCAAAAGCCTGCACTTTAAGAGGCAAAACCTTCTCATTCGATTGATTATCAGACTTTTTGCCGGAAAACATAAAGTACCCTCCGATAACCGTCATCACAACTATCAACCCGATTAATATCCACGTCGTTGGACTCATTTCACATGTTTTAGGAGTGCAAATATAGTGATTTTTTTAATTTCAAACAAATTTTCAAACAAAATATCATAAAAATACTTAACTTTGCAGTCTCAAATTATTGATATTAGATTTAAAAATAAAGATATGGGTACATTATCACAGAGAGTCCTCAACATGGCCGAATCAGCCACGTTGAAAATGACGCAGAAGAGCCGCGAACTCAAGGCTCAGGGTATTGACATCATCTCATTGAGCATCGGTGAACCTGACTTCAACACGCCTATCAGCGCAAAGCAGGCCGGTATCGACGCCATCAACAACAACGACACGCATTATCCTCCGGTTCCGGGCACTCCGGCATTGCGTAAAGCCATAGCCGAGAAGCTCCGTCGTGACAACGGTCTCGACTACAAGGACACCGACATCATCGTGTCGAACGGCGCAAAACAGGCCATCACCACCACATTCTTCGCCATCCTCGACAAGGGCGACGAGGTGATCATCCCTGCCCCATTCTGGGTATCATATCCTGAGATGGTGAAACTCGCCGACGGTACTCCTGTCTTCATCAAGACCACTCCTGAACAGCACTTCAAGATCAATGCGAAGCAGCTCGAAGACGCCATCACTCCTAAAACCAAGGCGTTTATCTTCAGCACTCCTTGCAACCCTAGCGGTTCGGTCTACACCAAAGAAGAACTCGCTTCGTTGGTCGAGGTGTTCAAGAAACATCCTGAAATCATTATCATTTCCGACGAAATCTACGAGTTCATCCAGTACGAACACAAACACGAGACCATGGGTCAGTTCACCGAGTTGAAAGACCGTCTCGTCATCGTCAACGGTGTGGCCAAAGGTTATGCCATGACAGGCTGGCGTATCGGTTACATCGCAGCTCCTATGGCCATCGTCAACGCTTGCAACAAGATTCAGGGACAGTACACCTCTGGTATCTGCACCATTTCGCAGGCCGCTTCAGTGGCAGCAATGCAGCTCTCACCTGAGAATTCTGAGGAAGTGCAGAATATGTGCAAGGCCTTCAGAGCCCGCCGCGACATGTTCTACAAGCTCCTCATGGAGATCCCTGGCCTCAAGTTGAGCTTACCTGCAGGCGCATTCTATATGTTCCCTGATGTTTCAGCATATTACGGCAAGAGCGATGGTGCCAAGATCATCAACAACAGCGATGACCTGTGCATGTATCTGCTTTACAACGCTCACGTGGCTTGTGTGGCCGGCGGTGCTTTCGGTAACGACAACTGCATCCGTCTGTCGTATGCCACATCCGACGACAAGCTCCGCGAGGCAGCACGCCGTCTGAAAGAAGCTTTTGCAAAACTCAAATAAGAAAACAATGCCAAGAGAAGATATCAAAGCGCTTTTCGAGTCGTTCAACGACAAGCGAATCCTCATAATAGGCGACGTCATGCTCGACCTTTACCTCAATGGTAAGGTCGAGCGCATCTCGCCGGAGGCTCCGGTGCCAATCGTCGCCGTGGGCAACCGTTTCGCACGTCTCGGAGGTGCCGCCAACGTAGCTCAGAACATCAAGGCGCTCGGCGCCGAACCAGTGTTGTGCTCCATCATCGGCGACGATTCGAAGTCGCACGATTTCTTCGACTTGCTCAAGGAGCATAAGATGCCCAGCAACGGCATAGTGAAGAGTAAGGAACGCCGCACCACCACAAAATACCGCATCATTGGCAACAACGCCCAGATGCTGCGTGTCGACGATGAGGACACGTTCAACCTCACCGAGAAGGAGTTCGAGGCGCTGCGCGAGAAGATCGACACCATACTCTACCGCGAACGTATCGACGGCATCATACTCCAAGATTATAATAAAGGTGTGCTCACCGAAGAGCTCATCCGCCACACCATCACCGTGGCCAACGAGAAACACATCCCGGTGGGCGTCGACCCTAAGAAAAACAACTTCCTCGCTTACGAGAAATGCACACTCTTCAAGCCAAATCTCAAGGAGCTGAAGGAAGGCATCAACATCGACTTCCCGACCGACACCATCGATGGTATCTTATTGGGCGTCAATGCGTTACAAGACAAGCTACAATGCCGCTTGGTGATGAACACCTTGTCGGAACGTGGCGTGCTCATCCAGGAGATGACCGCCGGCCAAAAGAACCATCATTACATTCCGGCCCATCTGCGTAAAATCGCTGATGTGTCGGGTGCCGGCGACACCGTGCTGGGCGTGGCGATGCTTTGTCTCGTCTGCAATCAGGATGCATATCACATCGCTGCCATCTCCAACCTGGCCGGCGGTCTGGTGTGCGAAGAGATTGGCGCGGTGCCGATCAACAAGGCTCGTCTCTTAAAAGAAACGGAGAAAATACAATAAGCCAGTATTTTTTGCGTTATTAGGTCTATGAAGTTTAGTTTATCGTCATATAAAAAGGCGCTATTTATAGCAATTGCTGTGCTTTTCATCATTCCGCAGAGTCTTTTTGCGCAAAGTGAAAAGCCGAAGAATCTTTTGCTTTACGACACCCAGCCGTACCATTTCGGTTTCATCATCGGCTTGAACCAGATGTCGTATGCCATCAATTTTAAAGACAATTACCAGTTTATCGGTCACGAGTCGACCGAATACCCCAGCACTGCCGACACATATTATTACGAAGGCGCCACTTATTACGTGCATAGCATCACCCCTATCTTCGAGCCAGGTTTCACCGTCGGCGTCGTCGGAAACCTCCGTCTGGGCAAGTATTTCGACCTTCGTCTCATCCCATCGCTCAGCTTCGGATCAAGAACGATAGAATACGATTTCTACCGCAGACTGCCTGAGTCGGACAAGGATCAGATGGCTTATCATACAAAGAAAAAATCCATTTTCTCCACTTTCGTGGAATTTCCTTTGCAGGTCAAATGCAAATCGAAACGATACAACAACGTGGCGGCATATGTCATAGCCGGCGGAAACTTCAAAATTGACTTGGCTTCGCAGAAGAAATCGCAAGTCGACGTTCAAAACGCTCAAGGCGAAACCGTCACAGTCACCGACAACATCAGGGTAAAACGCGTCGATATCGCAGCTGAGATAGGAACAGGCTTCGATTTCTACACTCATTTTTTCAAATTCGGCATCGAGGCGAAGATGAGTTTCGGTCTCCTAAACGTTATGAATTCGCAAGGTTTGATCTACGATTCGAGTATCGACGGCCTCCACAACAGGATGTTCCAAGTGTCGCTGACATTTGAGTAGCCATCGACATTCATCTTTTAGATATTGATTATCAATATTTTAGCCACAAATTTCAAAATTTGAAAATTTTTCGTCTTTGTAACGAAAAAAGTTGTATCTTTGCAGCGCAAAAATCGGTCTCTTCGTCTAGTCTGGTTAGGACGTCAGGTTTTCATCCTGGTAACTCGGGTTCAAATCCCGGAGAGACTACAAATGAGTTCATAAAGTTCAAAAGTCAAAAAGTTCGTAAAGATAGCTTTCAAACTTTAAAAACTTTCAAACTTTTAACTTGAACGGTCTCTTCGTCTAGTCTGGTTAGGACGTCAGGTTTTCATCCTGGTAACTCGGGTTCAAATCCCGGAGAGACTACAAAATTGAAAACGAAGTCAGAAAGCAGGGGTGCGTAAAATAACCTGTAATCTGGCTTTTTCAGTTTATAAATTAACGGCATGACGAGAATCCTCTCAAGAAATATCATAAAACAGGCATCCAAAGGCTTAATAACCTTCTTGGCTGTCTTGTTTTTTGTCATAAACGGAGGCGTTCTCAAGGCGCAGAACCAAGATTATCAATTGGGCGTACGCGGCGGCATTGGCATGTCGACAATCAGCGGATTCCAGAACAACGGCTTGAAACTCGGACTCGCTATAGGCGGCTTCGGCAGGTATTTCATAGCCGAAAACATGAGCATCATAGTCGACATCGACTATTCGATGGGCGGACAGCAGTCGGAACGCTGGATCACAGGCGACCGCGACGAACTTAAGGAATATCGTAAATACCGTCTGCATTACATCAACATGCCGATGCTTTACCAGTACTATTTCACTGATATTCTTGGACTTGAAGGCGGTTTCAACTTCCGCTACTGCGTGGCTGGCAACCTGAAGACTAAGATCGGCAACGACAAATGGCAATCGGCCGATTTGAAATACAACAACTTCGATTTTGGCCTGATTTTCGGCGTTTACACCGACAAACTTATCCCTAACGAAGACTTTTTCGTCAGCTTGAGAGCATATTTCGGTTTCCTCGACGTGGTTCAAGAAGTAGGTTCCAACAAAAACGTCAGCATTCAAGTCAGCGTCGGATACACCATTTACTAAATGAAACCTAGAATCCAGCTAATCATTGGCAATCAATACAATCCGCATCTAAACCTTGCGGTTGAAAGTTCACTTTTGGACGAAGGCGATGCTGATATCGTGACCATGTTTTTGTGGAAAAACCAGCAGACTGTAGTCTATGGCTACAACCAGAATCCCTTTACGGAATGCAATGTTGAATTGCTTCTCGCGGAAGGCGGACACGCAGCACGCAGAAGGACTGGCGGTGGCGCTGTTTACCACGACCTTGGCAACCTTAATTTCTCTTTCGTAGCGAATAAAAAGCATTACGACGTTGCGAAGCAAATGAACGTCATCAAGACAGCTTTGCGTTATTTCGGCTTGGAAGCAGAAGTATCAGGCAGAAACGACATCCTCTTCGAAGGACGCAAATTCTCTGGAAACGCCTTTGGAATCTACAAAGACCGACGACTGCACCATGGTACGATTCTGATTAAGACCGATGGCAAAAAACTGGCGAAATATCTTAAAGTAAACCCAGCAAAACTGCAGAAACACGGCGTAAAATCGGTAGCCAGTCGCATCATCAACCTATCGGAGGTCGCCGACATCACTTCAGATTCGATTATACCTTACCTTTCGGAGGCTTTTGAAGATGTTTATGAAGCAAAAGCAGAAATCGTGGATTTCAACGACCTTCTCACCGATAAGGTATTGAAAACCAGAGATTTATTTGCTTCCAATGAATATCTTTTCGGCAAATGGCGCAACTTCCACGCAAAGAAAAGTGCACAATTTGCATGGGGATTGGTCGAGTTGGATATGCAGGTCAACGAAGAGAAAGGCATCATCGAGAGCGTTTCCATCGCATCTGACGGACTCGAACCGGAGTTGATTGAAGAAACTGAGCGCCTATTGACTGGCGCGAACATCAAAAAAGCACCAGATTGCGGCAAGAATGAGGTCGCAAAAGATATTCTTAGCCTTATTTATTGATTTCCAAAGCGAAAATTTCGTAATTTTGCAGCCAAATTTTAAGAGATGAAGTATTTTTTGCTGCCATTGGGATGTCAGATGAACCGCAGCGACACAGAGCGTGTGCGTACTGTGCTGCACGGCATGGGGTTTACGGAGACTGACAAGGAAGAGGAAGCCACGATTTTGGGCGTGATAGCGTGCTCGGTGCGCCAAAAAGGCATCGACAAGGTATATTCGCGCATCTTGAAATGGAACGAGATGAAGCAGGATCACAACTGCATCACCTTTGTGTCGGGCTGCATCCTCCCTGCCGACAGAGAGCGTTTCGTGAAGCTGTTCGACCTCGTCTTCACCATGAACGAACTGCCCGATTTACCTGATATGATAAGGCAATACGGCGTTTTCATCCCAACAAAAGACTCCGTCGAGCAAGAGCCTGTGTTCCCGCTGGTCGGCATACCTGTTAATAGAAATGTGAACCCATCGGCCAACATGGACCGCTTCTGGATTATCAACCCCGACCATCTCTCTGATTTTGAGGCATTTATCCCGATTCAGAACGGCTGCAATAAATTCTGCACCTACTGTGCTGTACCTTACACCAGAGGTCGCGAAGTGTCAAGAAAATCTGAGGATATCATCAACGAGCTGAAGGAACTCGTCGATAAAGGATATAAGTCGATAACTTTGCTCGGACAAAACGTCAATTCGTATGGTTTAGATAAAAAAGGCGAAGAGATCAACTTCGCGGAACTGCTAAGAAGAATTGGCGCTTACGGCGATGCCAGCGGAAAGGAATTCTGGGTTTACTTCACCTCACCGCATCCGCGCGACATGAGCGACGAAGTGATTGAGGTCATCTCGCAATACAAATGTCTAGGCAAGCAGATACACCTGCCGATACAGTCGGGCGACGACAACATGCTGCAGCGCATGAACCGCAAGCACACGCTGGACGATTATCGTCATATCATCCACACTATCAGACGTTTACTGCCTGAAGCGACGATTTTTACAGATATCATTGTCGGTTTTACTGGCGAGACGGAAGAAGAATTCGAGAATTCGCGCAAAGCGATGGAAGAATTCAAATACAACATGGCTTACATCGCACAGTACAGCGTGCGACCTGGCGCAGTGGCCTCATCGTGGGCCGACGACGTGCCGAAAGCCAAGAAACGCGAGCGTTATCATATCTTGACAGATGAATTGATGAAGCATTCTCTCGTTTATAATCAAGGACTTATAGGCAAGACACAGAAGGTTTTAGTAACCGGCTACGACCGCAAAAACGGATATCTGACCGGCCACACCGAAGGAAAAATCGTCATCAGATTCCAGTCGCGCGACAAGAATTTAATTGGTCAAATCGTGACAGTGAAGGTCACCAGCGCCACTGCATTATCTATAGAAGGAACACTCCTATGAAGATTGCATTCAAAACATTAGGTTGCCGCGTGAACCTCTACGAGACTGACGCCCTCGCGTCGCAGTTCAAGGAGGCAGGTTACGACGTGGTGGAAAACGACGCAGATGCTGACATTTACGTCGTTAACACCTGCACAGTGACCAACCAAAGCGACCAGAAATGTCGACAGGCAATCAACCAGATCAGGCGCTCCCACCCTAACGCCATCATCGCGGCCGTAGGCTGCATGGTGAATCACAGAAAACAGGAGATGCTCGACAGCGGCGTCATCGACTACGCCATTGATAATGAGAGAAAATACGCGCTTTTCAGCATCATCGACAGTCGCATGAAAGGCGAAAACGTCGACCCAGAAGGCTTCGACAAGGATTTGTTCAGCTACCGTCCGGCTTACAGCACCTTCCACACCAGAAGTTTGATAAAAATTCACGACGGATGCAACAATTTCTGCTCATATTGCATAATTCCTAATGTGCGTGGCAGAGCTACCAGTCGTCCGGCAGATGAGATTTACGAAAACATAAGAAATGTTGTCGCTCACGACTTCAAAGAAGTCGTTTTGACGGGTGTCAACATGGGTCGTTATCAGTATCAAGGCGTTGATTTTGAGCATCTTATCGAAAATATTTTAAAAATCGAAGGCGATTATCGCGTAAGGATTTCATCGATTGAGCCCGACAACTTCAGCGACAGGTTTTTAAGTTTGTTTGAAAACCCGAAGCTCGCTCCGCACATGCACATCTGTCTGCAAAGCGGCGCTGAAAATACGCTTCGAGAGATGCATCGGCATTATACGGCAAAGCAGTTCAAGGAGATGTGCGACAGAATTAAGTCTGCAATTCCTGATTTCAATATCACAACTGATGTAATCGTAGGTTTTCCTGGTGAAAGTGAATCGGATTTCGCGGAAAGCGCAGAGTTATGCAAGCAAATCGGGTTCAGCCATATTCACACCTTCAAATACTCAATCAGGACTGGCACTAAGGCTGCAACGATGCCGAATCAGGTGCCGGAAACGATAAAAACCGAAAGAAGTGCTATTATTAGGCAGATTTCGGCGGAAAACAAGATAAAATATTTCAACCAGATGCTCGGCAAACCTCAGAAAATGCTCATCGAACGAGTGATGGCCGATGGAACGGCGAGAGGTTACGGCGAAAACTACATCCCAATAAGACTGAAAGGTAAGAATTTGGAGAAAAACACCTTTGTTGATGTTGTTTTGGACAGTATAATTAATAAAGGAGACAATTCAGAGATTTCATCCGTCATTTCGAGCGTAACGCAGTGAAGTCGAGACCCGAGCGAAGCGAGAGCTTTCACCGCAGGTGAAAAAATCCTCCATCAACGAAAGCTTTTTACTAAAAAGGATTTATTCGCCATGGCGAATGCTTTCGCAAGCTCAGGTCTCCATTACGCTTCGCTTCAGTCGAAATGACGCTCACAAGAGCCGTTTCGTTCAAGTTGAAAAATTTTTTAAAAATTTTGTTTTTTGTATTCAAAAATGTTGTAATTTTGCAGTCCGAAAATTTAGTAAGGAAAAAGAAATAAAATTTAGATAATAAAATGGCAAATCACAAATCTTCACTGAAGAGAATCCGTCAGACAGAAAACAGACGTTTACACAATCGCTTCTATGCTAGAGCGATGCGTTCCGCTGTCAGAAGCTTCCGCGCTTTAACCGACAAGAACGAGGCTGAATCAAAGCTTTCAGAAATGTACAAAACTATTGACCGTGTGGCAAAACGTGGTATCATCCACCGCAACAAAGCCGCTAATTTGAAGTCAAAGCTTGCACACTTCACAGCTAAGTTAGCATAATAGCATTAAAAAATATCGACGAAGTTCTTCCTGTATGCAGGGAGAACTTTTGTCGTATAAAACCGAAGACATTATGAAGCCAAACACCACTAAGCCTATAAAAGACTGGGCGACTGACGACCGCCCGCGTGAGAAGATGCTCGAGAAAGGACGTGAAGCCCTCTCCGATGCCGAACTCATAGCAATACTTATCGGTTCGGGCAACAGCAACGAATCGGCCGTCGATTTATCCAGGCGCATTTTGAAAGACGTCGACGACAATCTAATCCAACTTTCACAACTGACTATCAACGAGTTAATGGCGTATACCGGCATCGGAGAGGCCAAAGCATTGAGTATTGCTGCCGCTCTCGAGTTGGGACGCCGCCGTCGCTTTGCCGAGACGGCGCAACAGCCTTGTATCAAGAACAGCACCGACGCCTTCGAGTATTTCTACATGCGGATGTCCGACCTGAAGCATGAACAGTTCTGGGTGATGCTGCTCAACCCCGCTAACAAAGTGATAAAACTCGTAAAAGTGGGCGACGGCGGCGTCAACGGTATATTGGCTGACCCGAAACGAATCTTCAAGATAGCCTTGGAATTCAACGCCACCGCCTTGATGCTCTGCCACAACCATCCGTCGGGAAGCGTGGAGCCGAGCAAGAAAGACATGGAGTTGACACACAACCTCGTGAACGCCGGAAAGCTGCTCGAGATAAAAATTTTGGATCATATTGTCATTGGTATCGATAAATATTTTAGTTTTGCAGATTCAGGAATGATATGAAAATTGTAACCGTTATAGGGGCGCGTCCTCAGATCATCAAGGCGGCGGCGTTGAGTCGCGCCATCAGAGAGCACTTCAGCGAAGAGGTGCAGGAAGTGATTGCGCACACCGGCCAGCACTACGACGACAACATGTCGCAGGTGTTTTTCGACGAACTCGACATCCCGAAACCGAAATATAACATCGGCGCAGGCTCCGAATCGCATGGCGTGCAGACCGCCCGCATGATTGAGGGAATCGAGGATATTCTTTTAAAGGAAAAACCCGATTGCATTGTACTTTACGGCGACACCAACTCCACTTTGGCAGGCGCCATAGCAGCTTCAAAGATACACATCCCGATAGTGCATATCGAGGCCGGACTCCGTTCGTTCAACAAAGCCATGCCCGAGGAGATCAACCGCATAGTGTGTGACCACTGCTCCACCCTGCTCTTCTCGCCTACCGCTACAGGCTACAAAAACCTTGTAAATGAAGGCATTACGACTGGAATCTACCATTGCGGCGACGTGATGTACGACAACAGCAAGTATTTCGCGAATATTGCCGATAAAAAATCTCAAATTATTGATAAAGAAGGACTTAGAGGCATCGATTACGTGCTTTGCACAGTGCATCGCGACAACAACACCGACCAGCCTAAGCGTTTGAATGCCATCTTCAAAGCTTTATTGAAGATTTCGGAAAGCAAGATGGTGGTATTGCCACTGCATCCTAGGACATCTAAGTCACTGAATGTCAACCTTGAAAAATCATTATTTGAAATAATTACAAACAACCCGAACATAAAGATTCTGCCTCCGGCTTCGTTTTTCGACATGATCGTTCTTGAGCGCCACGCCCAGATGGTCATAACCGACTCAGGTGGAGTTCAGAAAGAAGCCTATTTCTTCCAGAAACCTTGTCTCATCCTTCGCAGCGAGACCGAGTGGAAAGAGATTGTAGAATGCGGAGCAGCAGTAATCACTGACGCTGACGAGAATCGCATCGTCGAGTCGTTCAACAATTTCATCGAAAATCCGCCGCACAACTACCCTGAAATTTTCGGCGACGGCAACGCGGCAGTTTTCATCTGCAAAGAAATGTTGGAAAAATTTTAAAAAAGTGTCGGGCGTATTGAATTTTTTCGTATTTTTGCAGACTTAAAAATAAACAACATTAAGTTTAACGTAATTATTTAATAATCAACAAATTAAATTATGAATCAGTACGAAACCGTTTTCATTTTAACTCCCGTTTTGTCTGAAGAACAGATGAAGGAAGCGGTAGCAAAATTCGAGAACCTGCTCACAAAGAACGGAGCAGAGATCGTTTTCAAGGATTTCTGGGGCATGCGTAAGCTCGCCTATCCTATTCAAAAGAAATCTTCAGGATTCTATCAGTTGATAGAGTACAAAGCTGAAGGCAATGTTATCGACACATTGGAAACCGAATTGAAACGTGACGAGCGCGTCATCCGTTTCTTAACAGTGAAACTTGACAAGCACGCTGTTGCTTACAACGAGAAGAAACGTCGTAAAGCAGCCGAAGCAGCTGAGCAAGCCAACTAATTGTTTAACATTTAAATTTTGAATGATATGGCACAACCTAACACAGACATCAAATATTTGACTCCAATCGCAGTCGATACAAAGAAGAAAAAATATTGCCGTTTCAAGAAGAACCGCATCAAATACATCGATTATAAAGATGCTGATTTCTTATTGAGATTTGTGAACGAGCAGGGTAAGATTTTACCTCGCCGCATCACCGGTACATCAACAAAATTCCAGAGAAAGGTCGCTCAGGCTGTCAAGAGAGCCCGTCACCTTGCTTTGATGCCGTACTTAGCTGATTGTTTGAAATAATAAGAGGAGGACAGACACATGGAAATTATTCTTACACAAGACGTTAAAAATTTGGGATACAAGAACGACATCGTCAACGTTAAACCAGGTTACGCACGTAACTATTTGATCCCACAGGGAATGGCCATCCTCGCAACAGAATCAGCACGCAAAGTTTTGGCAGAAAACATGCGCCAGCAGGCATACAAACAGGAGAAGATTAAGAAAGAAGCCGAAGAATTGGCAAAAGTTCTCGAAGGTCTTTCACTCCGCATCCCTGCAAAGGCTGCTTCAACCGGAAAAATCTACGGCTCAGTCAACAACGTTCAGATTGCTAACGCCATCAAAGAAGCCAAGGGCGTCGAGATCGACCGCAAGCACATCCTCGTTGACGACGACACTATCAAGGAAGTTGGTAACTACAAAGCAAAAGTTCGTCTCCACAAGGACGTTACAGTAGAAATCAGCTTTGAAGTTTTCGCTGAATAAGTAGAAGATTTTTCATATTAAGGTTTTTTGTATTTGAGCCGAGGAAACTATGATTTCTTCGGCTTTTTTATCAAACGGATTATGACAAAGAACGACGTCAAGGAATTGCAGGCATTGCGCCAGGCGAAGGGTCGTAAGGAGCGCGGAATCTTCGCTGTCGAAGGCAACAAACTCGTTGAGGAACTGATAAAATCGCAGTTCAGAATCAACAACGTATTTGCGACCGAACAATGGGTTGAGAAAAATTCTGTTTTGGCGAAGCAAATCGCTGATTATGAGATTGTTACACCCAAGCAGATGGAGCAGGTCAGCAATTTCGTGACGCCGCCTGGTATTTTCGCCACCGCGATGATGCCGAAATATAAAATCGAACCAAAAGACACTGAAACCCAGATGATTCTGATGCTCGACGGCATCAACGACCCGGGCAACCTCGGCACCATCATCCGTACCGCCGACTGGTTTGGAATCAAGAAAATCGTTATTTCTGAAGACACCTGCGATCCTTGGCAGCCGAAGGTCATACAGTCGACGATGGGATCAATTTTCAGGATGCAAATCGTTGAGACTGATATCGTTAAGTTCCTAAAAGAGGTGAAGACGCCTGTCTTTGGTGCTTTGATGCAAGGAAAGAACGTATATCACACACAAATCAAAGATAATCAGGGAGTTATCATCATAGGAAGCGAGTCACACGGCATTCGCGAGAACATTATGCCATTTGTAAGTTGTCCGATTAACATCCCGCGAGCAGAAGGCAGCCTGACCGAGTCGCTTAACGCGTCGGTGGCAGCAGGAATAATCATTTCGGAGGTTTTCAGAAAATCACGCAACTGCTAGTCGACAGACTATATAGCCTATTGTGGCAATGCCCACTATCGCTACGACGACAATATAGTAGAACACGTGCACGAGGAAACTCCGCCACACCATCTTGACCACATTGAATTCCATCATTTTCTTGAAACATGCAGTAAATGCTGCGATAGTCACCAATGGATTCAAGCTATCCATCCTATCGTAAAGTGCGTCGGAAAAATAGAACGCAATGCTCGTTAGGCATTGGTATAGCACCACTATTATCAAGGAATAGATGATAGGGATGCAATATTCTCCGCGGTTGTATCTTTTTCGGTTTTTCTTTCCGTAGCAGACTCTTGCAGCGAAGATATAGAATGGAATTGTCAGGATAAAAATTGTTGTATAGTTGTTATCGTAAAATTTCAGACAACGTTTCGCAACACCTTCGACATTTTCAGTCAGCTCATCATTTATTTCGACATCAACTGAATATTGATGTGATTGAGATTCATCAATGTCAATACTTTTTTCTTGATTTGACTCTGTCGTATACTCCTTTTTTATTTCTTTTTTAGCATCTTGCGAATACAGTTCATCGTATTTATTCTTTTTGCTGCCAGTGAATGTAAATATCACGACGTACAAGCTCAGTGTTAGGAAAAGCATTGGGAATGGAGAAAAGTAGCTTTTGCGTTTGCCGTTGAGGATGTCGACCATCATCTGGCCCGGCTTGGTGAAAAGCGATTTCAGGGTGATCCATACTCCGCCGTCGTTGCTGAGGATTCCTTTAAGCAGGTTTTCGAATATGAATCTTACTGTAAAACGGCCTGTTTCAGCGCTTTGGCCGCATACCGGACAGAAATTCCCTTCGAATTCGGTGTCACAGTTGAGGCATTTAGTGGTCTTTTTCTCCATTATCGCTTTATTCTCTTCCATTTCCATAATTTTTTACAAAAATAAGAAAATAGTTTAAAAGTTTACAGTTTACGGTTTAAAAGTTTTCCAAACGGTAAACTGCAAACGGTAAACAAAAAAAGGAGCCATTGTTGGCTCCTTTATGGGTTTGGCGACGACCTACTTTCCCACAAGCTAATGCAGTATCATCGGCGCGACGGGGCTTAACTTCTCTGTTCGGAATGGGAAGAGGTGGACCTCCGTGCTATAGTCACCATG